>OJAG01001028.1_pt1 | contig 18672 bp, 17 predicted proteins | sample 1589021 | NCBI WGS metagenome assembly OJAG01 (sample SAMN03283264) | human gut metagenome | biome: human-associated habitat; material: feces | host: Homo sapiens | place: USA | collected 2013 | reverse complement strand
TTGTGAAAAAGAAAAATACCGCCCACGCAGCGCAGCGATGATTTTGTCGGGTGAAACGGCGGCAAAATAGATCGGGTGTGTTGCGGGGCGGTAAAAATCTTCATGGGGAACAAACCCTCACTGCGTCGCATTTTATTGCGGATTCAGTGGGATTTGTGACAGAGAGTATCATGGTTTGCAAGGTGCGTCAAGATGGTTTTGCGAAATTTATTGCGGTAAAGCGGTGATAGTAGGACTTATGAAAAGCCATATCGGAGGTAAATTCTTGCTGCTGACGAATAAATGCAGAGTGCAAAAACAAATTTTGTGGCAAATGAACAAAAATATTGAGAATGAAATGCTTCTGTGATAAAATGATGGAAATAGTCTTACAGTATGCTTGTAAGAGATGTTAAAGAAATGCTAAAAGGAGAAAATTGATGAGTTCAAAAGTGCTTGTGATTGCGGTCTCATTGCTTTTTGTATGATTATGCTTACAGGATGTGGAAATCCGGCAGAAGAAGTTCTTAAAGAAATTGAGACTGGTGATGCTGCAAAGGCACAGCAAATCTATGAGAAAAAGGTTTCTGGTGATTCTTCTGCTGAAAAAATGGTAGAGGATGGATTGGCTCCGGTGTTGGAAACCATTCTTGAACAATATAATACAGGTGACGTGACAAAGGATTATGTGAATCAACAGTTCGATATTTACAGATCTATGATAGGGGAAACGGCAACATTTGTTGATGCGGAAAAATGCTTGCTGGAATTAGAAACTTCAAAGAAGAACTTTGAAAAAGGCATTGAGTTTCAAACAGCGGGAGATACAATATCGGCTTATAATAGTTTTTCCGGTGTGATAGAAACTGACGTCAATTATGAGACAGCAAAAGGATATATGGAAGCTATTCAAAAACAAAACAATGAACAGGCGCAAGTATTGATGGCGCAGGCTGAAGAGCTATTTGAACAACAGAAATATCAAGATGCCTTCAACACTGCTCAAAAAGCATATAAATTATCTGGCGATAATGTAAAATATGAGGATTTTTCACGGAAAATTATTGAATGCTTAGCAACACAGTGTGAAATTCAAAATCCAGAAGCAATTCAAACCGAGGATATGCGGGGAAGACAGGCGTGGTGTTTGAGATGCGATGGTATAAATGGGGTTAATCTTAATGAACTCTCCGATAAACAAATTATAAAAACGTTCAAAGAATTTAGAGAGATATATCATCGAACGTTCGATCCGTATGGGAGCTTGAGTAGCAGCTTTGGAAATACTACAATCGGAGACTTTTATTGTGCTGGGAAATGGTATGATATTCATATTGACGATAGTTTTGGAAAAAACGATTATGTTGAGGTATATTCAGAAAGTGAACAACAGGAACGAGTAAAAGCGAATGTTACAGCAGCTGAAAATCCTGTGCCACATTCTCCCTCTGGGTGGACTACAGGGGGACCGAGTACGAAAAATTCGGATGAAGACTCGGTTTCTGACAGTGGATCGCAGGAATATCAAAATGCGTTGACAAAGGGATTAAAGTATGCTAATCAGCTATTTATGTCCAAACAAGCAGTTTATGATCAGTTGACTTCTTCTTATGGTGAAGGATTTTCTGAAGATGCGGCGCAGTATGCCATCGACCATATGACAGATGTTGATTGGAATGCGAATGCTCTTGAAAAAGCAAAACAGTATTATTATAAGATGGATATGTCGAAAAAGGCTATCTATGACCAACTAACTTCTAGTTACGGCGAACAGTTTACTTCGTCACAAGCACAATATGCTATAGATCATCTTGAGTAATCATAAATAAAGAAAATAATTTAAATAGGTTCTTTGAAATTGTTTGCGTGTAACGGCTTGGGACGTGAAATTTTTGAGAACAAGTACTTGCGTTTGGCCGCTTTTGTGATATAATAAGGTTAGAGGATAGCGGCATTGACCAGCTATCGTTGGCGATGAAACAGTAGACTGGTTCGGTATCAGCCGACTGTGGAGCCCGACCGTGGGTTGAGCGGAAACCACAAGCCGAATAGATTCGATGAATCGAAAGAAAACGCTTAATAGGAGCCTTGCCTTTCGGCAGGGCTTCTATTTTTTTGAGGGAAGGTGAAAAGGTGCAGGACGAACAGCAAAATGTTTTGTATCAAGCAGCCGCTGTTTGGAAGGACCTGATGAATTATCGGTATATCCTCACATATGGTTGTCGAAATAAATCATATGAGATTAACCTGACGTTTTCAGCAGATGAATTTTCGCATCTTGCAGGATTTCAATACTTGAAAGATATTTCACTTCCGCGATATAATTCTCGGAAGATAGTAGACATGATTCTGTCTGGTAAAATTACTTATAAAGCTATACAAAAGGGTATGCAGTATCGTGAGATGGTCGAACCACGGCTTTTGGCACTGGTACGGCTAAAAGAAGTATTGGAACAAGACTTTGAACTATTCTCATACGTGCCAAATCTTTACCCATTCGTCACCAAAATTAAGGCGGATTATATAATTTCCAGTCAAAACGAACCAACAGCGTTCGTTTTTATTATCAAAGAATCCTCTGTGGGTGATGCTATGTGTGACTTCCTGTGTTGTTCTGCCTTTGAGAAGGGTGACCGCGACTACCGCACAAACCAGCGTTCCCGCGCCTTGCTCAAGAAAGAGCGGGTACAGATTGAAACCTCTGACACGGTAGTGCTGTACGACCGCCTGCCAAAGAATCCCGAGTAACAAACAGTAGCTGCCTTTTCCGAAATAAATAGAGATGCCGGTAAAGAAAAAGGGCTATCTCATCGAACAAAATTCGTGCGATAGCCCTTTTTCTTGTGACTATTTTAAATATCGACTTACATTAGCTGACTTTAATTGATGAATCCATTTCAAACGGTGTCTTTGATTTCCCAGGACCAGAAAGATTGAGTTCGACCCTTTCAAAGGGATAGTTGTCTACATACTCTGTATTATATGGCGGTTTGTAATAGTAAATGAGAGCGGCCTCTTCCAATAAACGCTCGTCCTTCGGTGCGAGGGCATATGCATAATATAGAAGCTCCCCTTCTTTTAGCCCATCCTTCCAATCTTTGTCCCGGTTATGTTCCACAATGCGGTCATGGATATTACTAGACTCACCGATGTAAAAGAGTTTACGTAGAGACACGATCTTATCTGATACTGGCTTTCCAGCATAGACCAGATAAACACCAGATTTTTTGGGAAGGTCATCCTTATCCAAATCCCTAAAATAGCCAACAAACATTAATGAAAGCTTTTTTGACATAAAATCAACCTCCTTTATGCCAATCGGATACCAACCTAAGCATGCACCCAAGTTGGTATAGAAAAACGTACCATCTGTATAAACAGAGAGGATACGGCAAACAAAGGGCTGAACAATGAAGAAACATGGCCCAGCACAAAAGTGTGCATCATAGATAGTGCACCTTTGAATGGCACGTTCTTTTCGACGGATTCCGATTGCGTGGAGGCTTTTTTTGTGATATAATATCACTGGTATGTCACTACCAAGCCGACAATCTTTGTGGAAGAGTCGGAGAAGAAGACGCCTTGCCGGGCGTCTTTTTTCATGCCCGAAAGATAGCACTCGGCTAGCTCGACTGCCATCTCTGAATGCTATTGTAGCGTCAAACTACGCTTTTGTCAAGGGCTTTTTGGAAATATTTCAAAAATTCGATAATTATCCTCTCTAATATTGAAATTGTTTCTGCAATTGGGTTGGTTTAAGTCTTGAAAAGCCGGCTGAAATGTGAGATACTAAGATTTAAGGAGGGAACTGCAATGTTTACAAAGATAACACTGGAAAACTTCCGTTCGTTTGACCATATCGTATTTGACTTGACAGAAAAAGGAAACGTTCCAAAGCATCTTGCGGTACTCTACGGAGAAAACGGTGCGGGCAAGTCTAATCTAATGTCTGCTTTTGTTTTGCTACCGGAGTTGACTCGCACCATGGATGTACGTGATGCCTATGAAAGGCTTCTAACTCGAGATGCTATCTTTCAAGATGAAAAGATGGAAAAAGTGATGCGCGAGCAAATGCGACATAGTTTAAGGGATATGTCTGCCATCATAAAAGACTATCGAATGATTGACTGTGAAGATCCGATAGTTGCAGAGTATGAGTTCAACATTAACGGTAACAACGGCTGCTATCGGGTAGAATTTGGACAGGATGAAATTGTGCATGAGCGTTTAGAATATGTTCTTAATCGGCGCAGAGGACTTTATTTTGACTGTAGTTCTGATGGTATTCTGATTAATGATACAGTTATTCAAGGAACCAATGGGAAGGATTTTTTGGTAGACGTAAAGGAAACAGCAAAACGTTATTGGGGAAAGCATTCTCTTTTAGCAATTTTACTTTATGAGATGAAAGATAAATCCAATGCATTTGGACGGGATAATGTAACAGAGAATTTCAATACTGTGCTAAGAGAATTTCGAGGTTTGTCTTGTGCTGTTTCGATGGGCAACAAAAGCTGGGAAGGACTAAGTTCTAAGCTGCAAGTTTTAAAGCGGCCACTGCAAGGTCATCTGTCTCTTCGAAGAGAGACAGAGTTAGATTATGCAAGCGATTTTTTTACACAACTATTTACGAGTGTTGATCTTAGCGTTCGCAAGATATTTTATAAAAAAGAATTTCATGATGACGAAATCTACTATAAACTGATTGAGGAAAAATATATTGCAGGCAATTATCGTCGGATTGACTTTGAAAGAGAATCTGCCGGTAACTGTCAATTGTTGAATATATCGTGCTATTTGTTAACAGCCTGCATGGGAGGAGTAGTTATTTTGGATGAGGCAGAAGCCAACATTCACGATTTGCTGTTCCAGAAATTATTGGAAGAGATTCGGCCGATTCTCAAAGGTCAAGTGATTATGACAACGCATAATACAATGTTGATGGAAGCGAGTTTTGCACGAGAGGCAACCTATATTTTGAGTGTGGATCCTGATAATCCGTCAGATAAAAAAATACGATGCATATCGGATTACCGCAAGCGAACGTATGCGGCCAATAATATCCGGAATAAGTATCTCAACTGTGAATATGGCGGAGTGCCAGAGCTTCGACAAACAGAATTTCAAGAGTCGATAGAAAAAATCTGCAACGAGTGAAAATCACAGCTTGAATAGATTCCCGGAGTATAAGAAAACAATATAACCAAAGATGCCCACCAGCTTATGGCGAAAACCATAGGTCGGTGGGCATCGTGTTCTTTATGGGGGGCTTAATCTTCCAGTCTGCCATGCTCGCAGCCAAGGGAAAGATGATGCTCTATCTCACCACCCAGCACAAGCTGTGCATACTCCAAGGGCTTATTGTAGAGCAGCCAGTCCAGCTCTGCCCGCTGTGCCGGGGTGTTGCCATACTCGTCCTCCACGGCGATGCAGTCGATGGCAAGCGTGGTGCCATCCTCGAACCGGGCTTCCACCCGGTTGGTGTCCATATTGAGGCGGCAGGAAAGCAGTTTGTTCATGGTGAACCTCATTTCTATATCAAACGGTGTCTGTTCGGATGTCCTAAACCCTGCCATAAAACCGGTGGTTGATTTGTCCATTGGGCTTTGTTTTGCCCGTCTGCACATTTTTGCACACTTTTTGCACACCTGAATAGCTGGATAACGGTTGCAAAGCATTACACTGTATGCAAATAATGCGGTGTGTGCAAAGGCGTGTTTTGCGATGATACGATAAAAATAACGTTTCTTCGAACTTTTGAAATTTGACGAATGATGCACCTTGGATTCTTTTAATCAGAGGGCCAGGGATTCGAGTTCCCTCGAGCGCACCAAAGGAAAACCCACGATTCACCGTTTCAAATGCGGCTTGGATCGTGGGTTTCTTTTTGTTATATCCGCCCGGCGGGGCTTGAAAAGTGCGACAGAAATGCGACAGCTTCAAAGGGGCTTTGTGCGCATACCGGAGCACCTGCCGGAGGATTTAATTAAAAATGAATGACGTGGGGGCATCTGGCGGGCTGAGGGGACTCTAAACTGTTCTGAACCCTTATCCCACTATGGCCAGCGTGAAAAACGCCGCCGCACGGTTCAACGTGACACCCGAATATGTCCGCAAGCTCTGCCGAACGGGCAAGATCTGCTATACGGCCATCTCAAGCCGAAAGTGGTTGGTCAACATGGACACGCTGGCCCAGTTCTTCGCACAGGGAGAGCCGGTCAGAGAGGATTCGCAGCAGGTCACGAACGGCCTCGTGCTGGACTCAGACATGCTGCTGGATGACCTGATCGACCGCTGGTTTGAGGAATACGCCAACAAGCAGCTGAAGGCCAAGACGCTCTACGATTATAGAAGGATGCGTGGCCGGATCAGTGCCGGACTCGGGCATCTCAAGGTGTCCAAGATCAAACCGGCGCATGTGATGGCGTTCTACAACAATCTGGAAGAGAAGGGTGTTCGCCGGGACAGCACCTACACCGCCACGAAATCCCTTCTGAAGCTGCTCCCACATGGAACCCGGGGTGAACTGGCGAAACAGGCCGAGATCGGTCAGGACACCATGCGGATGGTCTATGCAGGTAAGAACGTCAGCCGAAAGACGGCGGAAAAAGTATCTGCTGTGGTGGGGCTGACCTTCTCAAAGGCGTTTGTGGAGCATACCCAAAAGGATGGGAAGCTGAACAACAACACCGTCATCCGCTATCAGGCCATGCTCTCCAGCATCTTTAAGAAAGGTGTCCAGTGGGGATTGATCAACGAGAACCCGTGCTCCCGTGCAGAACATCCCAAAGCCGAGGAAATCGACGTTCGGGTACTGACGGAGGAAGAGATTCCAAAGCTGCTGGATGCCCTCTCGGATGCACCGCCGCAGTACAGCGTGATCACTCAGCTGGCCTTGCTGCTTGGTGCCCGGCGGGGTGAGATCTGCGCCCTGCGCTGGTCTGACATTGACTTTGAGAAGGGAACGCTTTCCATCAAGCGGACGGTCCAGTCCATCCCCGGGATATGCCTTGTGTTCAATGCACCGAAAACCAGACGAGGCAAGAGATGCCTGCGCATAGGAGCGGATTGCGTGGAACTGCTGCAGGAGTACCGGCGATACCAAAAAGTAGAGAGGTTCCGGATCGGCTCAGTGTGGGTGCGCAAGGTCACACTGGAAAATGGCAAAGTGGTGGATAACGATATGCTATTCACGAAATGGAATGGAGAGCCGATGGACCCGGATATCATCTCGTCCTGGTTTCCGAAGTTTCTGGAAGCACACGATCTCCCATCAATTCACTTCCACAGCCTCCGCCATTCGAATGTCAGCATCCTGATTGCGGCACATGTACCGATCACAACGGTCTCCGGGCGGCTTGGACATGCACAGACCTCAACCACGCTGAACTACTATGCATCGGCCCTCCAACTCGGCACACATCTTCTCCACAAGGAAGGGGTCGTCCGTGCAATCGGCAGGCTTGTCCTTGGTGGTCAGGATATGAGCAGCCTTGTGGAGCGTTTCGGTTTCACTGCAAAAGGCCCCACACACCGGCACTGGTCGGCATGCAGGGCGTATTTATGATTTGAGGGGAAATTACAGGGCGATCATTGTGTTACAGGTGCCAGCTCATACACACGGTCGAACTGCGCACGGCGCGCTGCCGACAGGTGGTGGCTGATGAGGATCAGTGTCAGGTCGGGATTGGTAAGCAGGCTCTTTTCCACAAGGTCGGCGTTTTTCTGATCCAGCGCACTGGTGCCCTCGTCTACCAGCAGGATGGAGCGATTGTGAATCAGGGCACGGGCAATGGCGACACGCTGCTTCTGACCGCCGGAAAGATTACTGCCATTCTCACCTACAACGGTGTCAAGGCCATCGGGCATGGCGGCCAAATCTGCGGCAAGGGCACTGCCCTGAATGGCCGCATGCAGCTGCTCTTCCGAGAAATCTTCACCCAGTGTGATGTTCTCCCGAATCGTAGTATTGAACAGGAACACATTCTGCTCAATGTAACTCATCTGTTGCTGGAGCTGAGCGGGTGTAATGGTGTGAATGTCCACATCGTCAAACGAAATCGTACCGGTGTAGTCCGGCAGCCAGCCCAAAAGCAGCTTGAGCAGAGTGGATTTTCCACAGCCGGAGGGTCCTGTCAGGGCATACTTTTTGCCCTTTTCAAAGTGGAAGGAGGCATCTTTCAGGATGGGCTTTTTCTCATCATAGCAGAAAGAAACTCTATCTACCGTAATGGAGTCTTTCAGCGGTGACATAGGAGCAATCTCTTCCGATTTGGAATCAGTATCGACCGTTGGCAGCTTGCAAAAGTAGGGCTTGCTGGCTGAGAGGGAGAGACGCAAACCGGCCAAACTGTTAAAGCCGTTTGCCACGCCTCCGATCAGATTGACACCACCTGCAAGTGTGCCTGTGGTGACAAGCCCCATGCTGGTCAGCACAGCAATCAGCACAAGCGAACCGAGCTGAAGTGCGACGTTGATAAAGCCAATCAACGCCTCCATGCGAGATTTGCCATAGCTCAGCTGGCAACTGGGCTTTTCGATGTCATCGCTGATCCTATTTCCCTGCTGGAGAAAGAGATTTCCTCTGCCAAAAAACTGGAGTACGTCAAAGCCTGTCAGAAGGTCTTTCAAATGGTTGATGGCGGCAGTCTGCTGTACACCGCAGCTTTGCCCCAGTAGTTCCAGCTTCTTCTGGAACAGTTTTGGGGAGAGCCAAAGGACAACTGCTGTGATCACGGAAAAAACAACCAACGACCAATGCAAAAAGGCAAGTCCCAAAATGCTGAACACGATCTGCGCAATTCTGCCTACACAGCCGAAGAAGGGGATCCACGCAAGCTGTTCTAATTGCTTCATATCATTGGTCAGCCGGGCGAGATATTCTCCGGTGTCGGACTGATGAAAATCGGTATGGCTCTTGCGCAGGAAGGAGTGATACAGCCCATCTCGCACCGTATTGTTCAAAGCGCGAATTGTTTTGGTCTGACAATGCTCCTGTAAAGCAGTAAAAAGAAAATAGCCTCCCCAGCAGGTCAGATCAACTGCCGTCCAAAAGATAGTACTCCGCAGATCCAGCAATACCACGGCATCAAAAATCTTCATCAAGGCAAGCTGAATCAGAGCCTGAGCACCATAGGCGATGATGGCAAACAAGCAGGTGAGGGTACTGAGCCTCCATTGCTTTTTCAGATAGTGTATCATTGTTTCCTCCATGCGTATGTCAAAGAGCTTAGAATGCATTTCATCTGCTGTTTCTGTATTTTATCACAAAAGATTTCAATTGACCATATCGTCTGGTGTAATAAAAAATTACATGGGACGACAGGTTTTCATAAGAGACGCTTGCACACATGTACAAAATCTAGTATATTACAATTATGGCAATACTAAAGTTTGGAGGGAATTGCTAAATGCAGAATTACAAATTGGGGGAGTATATCCGCCAGCGGCGTTTGGATCTCGGGTTGACACAGGAGCAGGTTTGTGCAGGCATTTGTGAATCTGTTACATTGTCCAGATTTGAAAACGGAAAACAGACCCCCAGCCGAAATCGAATCAATGCGATTCTGCAGCGCCTTGGTCTGCCGGATGACCGATATTATGCGCTGGTAACACCGGAAGAACTGGAAATAGAAGCACTCAAGAAGGAAATTGTTTCCTGTAATGCGCTAAAGTGCGTTGAGGAAGGCTTTGACAAAATAAGTCGGCTTGAGAAAATTGCAAAGCCGGATGATCAAATCACACAACAGTTTATTCTTCGATCGAAAGTCCTTTTGGGAGGATTGGATAAAAGATATTCAAATGACGAACGGATTCAAATGTTGTTGCAAGCCATTCGGATGACCATACCGGATTTTCAACTGGACAAAATTGAAGACTTTCTCTTTACATTGGATGAAATGAAACTGGTCAATCAAATTGGAAATGCGTATTCTTTGAGCGGTGACAATGAAAAAGCAGCCGATATTTTCTATCGACTGCTTCAATATATAAGAAAGCATCTTCCGGAAACGGTTACTTCAAACAGGATGCTTCCCTTGGTTTTGTATAATTTTGCCAGATCGTTGGATTTGTCGCAAAAGTATGAGGAAGGCGCAAAGGTGGCAAGATACGGAAAAGAAGCATGTATAAAATATGGACATTATCAGGTGCTTCACTCGTGTTTGGAAATCGAAGCTGAATGCGACTTCTTTCTTGGAAAAAAGGAGGAGAGTGTCGAACGCTATCGGGAAGCTTTTTACATTTGCAAAGTCATGGGATATGAAGATGATTTGCAGATTATCCGCACAGAAGCAGAAAAGTATCTGAACATCTTATTTTGAATATCATGTAATGTCGTTCTGCGGTGTGGCGGCATCTGCGGATGGAGTGGGACATTCCGGTTTAGTCCTGTATGTAAACGGTGAATATCGGGATGACTCTGACATTGGCAAGCTGATGCACGACTTCAACTGTACCAGCGCCGATGATATGAATTTTGAGATCCTTGCCGAGAAGACCCGGTATCTGAAGGAAAATCCGAAGGGAGTGAGCGAAATGTGTAAAGTGATGGAAGATCTGCGAGATGAAAGCTATGCAGAAGGCCGTGCAGAAGGTCATGCAGAGGGTCGGGAAGAACAGGCTCAGATGACGGCGAAGAACCTCTATGAGCAGGGTCTGACGATAGAGCAGATTGCAAGAGCGATTGACTTCAGCATGGAGACAGTGGAAAAGTGGCTCACGCAGAAAGCCGGATAAGAGAATAACCGGAATGGCCAGTGTATTGTACGATTTGCGTATGATATGCTGGCTTTTTGTTTGGCGGAAGTCAGAGGTAGTCAGAAGTGGGGTGGGGGTGGTTGAAAATCTGGAGCCGGGGGTCATTCCGGCTGAAGGGAAGAGTTATCTGTTCTCCCCAGTCCAGGACAAAATATGGTGGCTGTTCAGAGAAAACACGTTGCCACAAAGAAAAAAGGCACCCGACGTTTAAATCGGATGCCCCATTTTGGTTGTTATGCAAAGTTTTTCCAGACGAGATTTCCCCAAGGCTGCATCTGCTTGAGGCGCTCCGGGTGGGTCAAAATCGCTATATCCGGCAGATGTCCAAATCGAATGCCACCCGGCATTACAACCCCCAATGTTAAAAAGCATGTGGTTTCGTTAGGTGGGCACTTATTTTCGTTTTAGAGTGAGGGTCAAGCTTGTGACAATTTGAAGAAATTGTTCCTTTTCGGAACGGTCTGCCACGATTTTAAGCATGACGATGCCGTAGAGTGTGGTGTAAAGAATAACTTCCAACCCGAACGTCAGGAAGGAACCAGCGCTCTCAGATACCAGAAAATGCTTGAGCAGGAGCGCCCCAGTGGTCAGCAAAAGTGTGGCGATGATAATGGGCAGAGTCTCCTTCCAGAATTTCCGGATGTCGAGACCGGCTCGTTTTTGAAAGTACCAGTTCATGATCAGGCCGCTGGTCAGGAACATCGAAATGCTAGTGGAAAGTGCGGCACCTACAATTCCAATCAATTTTGTAAACAAGACAGTTGTTACAATATTCAGGACAGCGCTCAGGAAATAAATCTTTGCACGAAAGCCATACTGTCCCTTGATCTGTAGAATGCAAAGCCCGAGATTCTGCGCAAGATCGATGGAAAATGGAAGCATGACGATGATCGCAACCCAATAGGCTTCTTCGTAGCCTTCTCCGACCCACAGCAGCAGAAATTCACGTCCGAAAATGATGAAGCCGGATAAAACCAGAAGAATGATGTAGAAGGTGATCCGTCCTATCCGGATGAACAAATCCGATACTTTCTGCAGACCGTTTTCTTCTTGATACAAGGCGCTGACTCTGGGATAGAAAACACCTGAGACCTGTGTGCCAAACTGCATATACATCATGTAAATCTGAGCACCGACAGAATAAACTGCAACGACTGCGGTGTTGAACATTCGTCCCAGAATGATCTGATCTGTTTTCCAGAAAATCTGATCCGCAATGCTTCCGAGCAGGATGGCCGCAGAAAGGCCGAGGATGCTCTTCACGATCCGGGAATCTTTGGGCTGTTTTGTGATCTGGATTTTTAGTTTTCGGGTCACATAGCCATACCGAATTCCAATGGTCAGGAGGTTCAGAAGGACGATCACCACCGAGACTGTGATCGCATACGGGATCCGGCTGACGCACAAAATGACCAGAAGCGGTTGTATGATCTGCATCAGGATGGATAATATCCGCAAAAAGGTGTACTTCTCATGCCCGGTAAGCACAGTCAGATAAACCGAACCCTGCAAGGTGAAGGTCATATTTACGAACAGCAGGATCAGAATGGCAACGCTTTCGTTCAGTTCCGAGGTACTGAATGAACCGGCGTAGAAGCTCCGGAAGGCAAACACCACGGCGATTCCGACCAGATCCAGAATGAGAGCCAGAAAACGATAGATGTTTCTTGCCATCGACAGAGTCACAGCGGCTTCTTCATGGTCGCTGCGCCCCAATGCATTACAGTAGTTTCTTAGAATACCGGCCGACACACAGGATTCAAAAACGGTGACATAGGAAAAGAATGAGCCGACGATCTGATATAATCCGTACTCACTCTGTCCAAGAAAGTGAAGAAGAACCGGGACGTAGATCATGCTGACAACTACGCTTAGGAACACTTGTATGTAGGATAATGCTGCGCCTTTTTTTCGTTCGTTCATGATTTCGAAGAATCTTTCTGAAATATTTTTTCTAAAGAAAAGAAATCAACTCTTTTTGCCTAAGAAAAAATTCAATATGTATACGGTTGAACATAAAAAGGTTATATTCTTGTGTCGAATCAAGTAACAGATAACACGTTCTTTGATATCTTCTGGATTGCAAAAAAGTGCACCGGTTTGAATATTTTTATCCGATATGAGTTTTGTAAAGGCCTGCTTGATATCGGAATATTTTACTCTTTCTCCATATGCAGTATTTCGGATAGACCACCAAAGAGCTATATATGTTCCATGATATATTTGAGGATAGTCATCTAAAATACCTTTTTCCAGTAAAAGCGATACTTTTTTTGCATAAAGCCTTCGTTGGCTTTCAATGGTCATTTCCATCCCCACTGTACCTTTAGAAGATAGTGAGCCTGAATTAGATATTATATGATATAAATATAAGTGCTCATGTACAATAACGATCTTATCGCAGTGGCTGTAACATTCATAAATAAAAAGAGTATCCTCACCCAAAGAAAGATCTTCTGGAAAGAAAATATTGTTTTCAACTACAATTTTTTTAGGGATAAGTTTCGCCCAAGGACCTGCAAATGCGATCCTATAATTCATCGGGTATGGAATCATGCCAATTCCAATGGCTAGGCCATCTTTTGGCTCATAAATTTCTGTAGGCATTTTTATTCCATCGAGAATTTTACCGTCTCGCACTTCTTTGAACCCGGAAATAACAATACTACTAGGTGAAACTGCATTTTTTATTAATGTTTCAATGTGCGTATTTAAAATAGTATCGTCTGAATCAACAAAAAGAAGCCAATCCCCATGAGCCACATGTATTCCAAGATTTCTTGCAGATGATACACCACCATTTTCTTTTCTAATTAAAAGAATACGACTGTCTCTATCTGAATAAGTTTGAATGATTTCACTGGTTTTGTCTGTGGAACCATCATCTACAGTAATAACCTCAATATCAGAATATGTTTGATTTAAAATACTCTCAAGGCAGGAGCCAATTGTTTTTTCGCTATTGTAGCATGGAATGATGACTGAGACCATATTTTCCTCCAGTAGTTAATTCCAGTTAAATTGGTATATTTTCAGGAATGTTGCATTTACATTTGCAAATCGCACAAAAACCATGAAGAAGAAAGCAAAACATAATATCGCAGCAAGCTTCCGACTTTTTGATTCAAAAAGTTCTGGGAACTTGGCAATGGAATAGTGATTTGCAATCACAAAATATTCCGTCATCCGTACTGCCAGTGCCTGCGGAATAGAACCAATTAAAAAGCAGAAAGCACTGATATAAAGATATTTTCTTCCCTCCGGAGAAGCGTTCTTCCGGTATTCCAGGTACAGCAGAACCAGAAAAAAACCTCTCAATGCAAAATTGACGATGTTGGAACGCTCACCGGAAGCGTTAAGATACATGCCGTACCGCGGATCAAGTGCAGCCATAAAAGCGAGCATAAATGAGATGATTTTTGTTCCGGCAAAGAATAAAATTGTTCCCAGAAGCAGTGCCCCGGAGACAACTTTTTTGATCGGGAACCGTTTTATGATTTTCAAGGCAAGAATAACAGCGATTGCAATATAGGCAGAAGTATGCAGTAAGGTGGCAAGATAGAGGAGCAGAATTTTTTTCAACCATGGGTGGCGTTTGAATGGATGTTCCAAAACATACCAGACCAGCAGGTCTGCAAGATTTTGCCGAAGCAGGACACAGAAAAACCACACCATCTGCTGCGACAGATAGGAAAACATGAACAGCGATTTTTCCTGCACAGTGAGTTCCATATCATGGAGAATCACAGCCAGAAGGAGGAAGCTCAGTGTCACATAAAAGACCTGAAATACGATGTAATCAACTGCAAAGGTTTTGATGAAGGAAGCAAGCAATGTGAAAAGCCAGCCGAAACCCCACTCAGCCTGAATGTCTCGTTGAAACACAAACGGATTGAACTCAAATTGTGATAATTTTGGAACCGCAGTATAAAACCACTGCTGATACACATAGGCATCACTTCCGCCAAGATTTACATTACGGAATGCCATCACAAACCACAATATGAAAATTGATGCCCCAAACAGAATTTTTGACTGTTTCGGCTTGCACCATGCGGAAAGAAACAATACCGCATCAATGACCAGAAAATAAACCACCGCACACCCTCATTATTTCAAATATTTTTTCTTCCAGTAAAAGTACAGCATCCAACCGGGGATTGCTGTTAAAGTCATCCCGACGGGTCTGCCGCTTGTTGATAGTGCTTTTGCAAACGAATAGCCGGCGCACCTTGCGTACACCCAATAGAGCAACATCTCTTTGACCCGGACTTTCAGGCAGACTTCATCGTTCAGGTAGCTGCGGCAGTCATCCATCATTCCAAGGGGGCTTTTCATTCGCAGTGCACGGCCGCTTTTTGTCAGTCCGCCTTCCAGATATTCGCAGATGTAAATGGTTTTATTGCGATACACCGTCTTGTAGTTCAGGGCCATCGTATTCCAAAGCCAGCTTTCCGCCATAAAGCGCTCGTTCGGATAAACTGGGAATGGATATTTCTTGAATAGGTCAGCTCGCACGATTTCACAATGATCGCCCCTGATGCCCTGATTTACCCGGTAATGAAGATGGTCAGCTACATAAAAATCTGCTGGGTTTGCAACACCTAAATGTGTGCCATCTTCCTTGCCTTTGAAATAGCTCATGCCGCAAAGATCGGGTCGATTCCGATAACAGGGCCATTCCCGCTCGACTGTTTCAACTGCATCCGGTGTCAGGTAGTCGTCGCTGTCCAGAATGAGGACAACATCACCCTTGATATAAGGATGAGCTGCATTCAGAGCGGTATGCTTTCCGCCGTTTTCCTTTTTGTGGTATTCCCACTCAAACGGAAGATTCTGCTGCTTTAACGTTTCCATATACGCTTCGGTATCATCTGTGCTGCCATCATCGATGACAAGCCACTGGAAATCCGTTCTGGTCTGTCTGCAAAGGCTGTCGACAAGTTTGGGCAATGTATTGACACGATTATAGGTCGGGGTCAGCACCGTTACCATCAAACAATTAAGCATTTCTGCTTCCCTCCAGAGTTGATTCATAAATGGACTTTATGGCTACGGTATAGCGCTGCATATCCGTATATTGCATGCTCTTTCCAACCGCATTTGCGGAACAGCGGCAATAAGCATTTTCATCCTGCAGCAGTTTCAGGATAGCGCTGCAGTACTCGTCGATCGTTTTGCAAACCGCTCCACAGGTTTCGTCCACAATATCTGCCAGCCCGCCGACACCGCTGCACACAACAGGCTTGCCAAGGCACATGCCTTCCACGGCAGCCAGACCAAAGCCTTCCCATGCAGAGGGCATGACCATGACTTTGCCGGCATTCAGATAGGGGTAAGGGTTGCTTTGGAAACCTGCCAGTTCAACATTGCTTTTCAGTCCGTTTTGTCGGACATAGTCATTTACCTGGGGCATCAGCTCGCCGTCACCGATCATGCGTGCGGTGATCTGTGGCCGCTTCTCCCGGAGCCTCTGCACAATCTGGCAAAACAGGAGGGGGCACTTCGGATCGGTCATCCGCCCGAGAAAAACCAGATCGACCTGTGCACAATTGCACGTTTCCTGCGCCTTTTGCCGGACGTCGGCACAGTTTACCACATTGCCGACCACGGTGTTTTTTTGTTTTAGAAGCCCCCGGAAGATGTATTCCGCTTCAATGGAATTCGATACGCTGATTACATTTCGGATGCGGGGCAGTGACAGTGCCAGCGCAACAGACTGCGGACAGACCTTCTTCAGCCAGAGCGGGTTGTTATGAAAATGTGCCACCACCGGAGTTTTTCCGGCCGCCCATGCGGCACAGGTCGCCATACTGAAATCATGTGCATGGATCAGGTCGGGTTTCAAGTCCCGGATTGCCCTCCGGACGGCACCGACAGAGGTGTTTTCCAGCGGATAAAACTTCAGACCTCTGGCTTCCACAACTTTACGGATCGGGCCATCCGGAGAGGCATAGATCATCTCTGCTTCCGGGAAGAGCGACATAATCGTAAGCACTACATTCTCGGCACCAGAATATTTTGTGCTTTTCAATAAGTGAAGAACCCTCATTTTTCTTTCAGTCTCCCAGCAGTTCCGTATAGATCTTCTTCATCTGCTCACTGACGTTCCGTACATCGTACTGTTCCAATATCTTTTTGTTCCGGGTACACTCCTGCCTGACCTGAACGCCATCCACAACATCGCACATCAGCTGACATAATGCGGCCTCATCCGATGACTCAAACAGATACCGGCTGTCTGGCAGCAGGTCTACATTTCCACGGATGCGGCTTGCAATGCAGGGTAGGCCAGCAGCCATTGCTTCCATCAAAGCCACTGGCAGTCCTTCCTGTTTGGATGGAAATACAAAAGCATCCGCACATTTCAGCAGTTCATAGATGTCATTCCGGAAGCCAAGCAAATGCGCTCTGTCCGATATCCCAAGTTCTTTAATCAAGGCAGTTAAGTGCTCCTTTTCTCTGCCACTACCACAAATTAAAAGTTGTGCCCCCGAAATGTTTGATTTTGCAAAAGCTCTGATCAAGAGCTCATGACCTTTCCGTGGAATCAATTCTCCCACAGTGAGGAACGCAAACGCATCCTCCGGGATGCCCAGTTCTTTTCGCTTTGTAGCTCGGTCCACCTGCATGGAAGAGATCTTCTTCACATCCACGCCGATTCCGGGTACATAGTACGCCTTGCCACGCAGGGGGAATTTCTGTGCGGCAGCGTAATCCTCCTGATTGATGGTGATCTGGGCATCGGTATAGCGGGCCAAAAAAGTCTCAGCGGTCTGGTAGATCAGCCGGTTTTTCAACGGACAGCCTTTGTAGAAGTGGAAGCCATGGGCCGTATAGAGTACCGGTGCCGTGTGTGCGGCATTAGCAGCCAGACGCGCCAGTGCACCTGCCATCGGAGTATGACAGTGAACTCCGGCAAACATCTCGGTCTGCATCAGATGCTTTAGTTGTTTGTATGCTTTGATATTTGCTGAAATGTTGTAAGGAGAACGGACAAAATCCACCTGGTGCAGAATGACACCATGCTCACGGATTACCTGAACTGCATCCGCATACATATCTTCATGCTCAAAATTTGTTGCATAATGGACCTCATATCCCATGCCCTGCAGCAACTTCACATCGTTCAACTCAAACTGCACCAGAAACCGGCTATAATGGGCTACAATTAAAACTTTTTTCATTTGTTTGTATCCCCCATCGCCGTAGTCTGACCCTCTGCCACACCTTCCGTGCTTTCCGGCATAAACAAGATCTTCACGGTCGCCAGCATAATTTTTAGATCCTCAATCAAGCTGGGATGGGCGATGTACATCAGATCCATCTGCAGTTTATCGTAAGGAGTCGTATTGTACTTGCCGTACACCTGCGCGTAACCGGTCAAGCCAGCCTTGGCCTGAAGCCGCAGTGCAAACTCCGGCATCTCTTCACAGTACTGGGCAGCAATCTCAGGCCGTTCCGGGCGGGGGCCGACGATGGACAAGTCACCCTTTAGGATATTCAGAAGCTGGGGAAGTTCATCCAAACGGCAGGCACGAATAATATGGCCGACCTTCGTGATACGGTCGTCCTTATCGCCGGTGGAAAGGCGGGCCACGCCGTCTTTTTCTGCATCCACCCGCATGGAACGGAACTTGAGGATCTCGAACTGCTTGCCGTCTTCGGTCAGGCGCACCTGCTTGTAAAATGCAGGACCACCATCAGATTTGACTGCAATAGCCGTAATCAGAAACACCGGACTCAGGATAACCAGTGCCACCAGCGAGATCACAATATCCATGGCACGCTTGACAAACAAGAACTCCGGGCTTGCCATGTAGCGGCCCACACGCAGCATAGGCAGATGGAACATATGCATCGGCTGGGCACCGCTCATAATCACATCGCCCACACGAGGGATCACAAACACATTGATGCCCTGTCCCACACAGT
>OJAG01001026.1_pt1 | contig 18716 bp, 13 predicted proteins | sample 1589021 | NCBI WGS metagenome assembly OJAG01 (sample SAMN03283264) | human gut metagenome | biome: human-associated habitat; material: feces | host: Homo sapiens | place: USA | collected 2013 | reverse complement strand
CGCCCGCCGCGATCCAGCGCATACAGGACGCGGAGCTGGCGCAGGACGACGGCTACGACGACGAGGAACCGGACGAGGATGACACGCCGGAGGAGGAAGACGGAGAAACGGAGGAGAAGACCGCGATTCCGTTTGATTTCGCCTGATAACAGGCCCGTACAGGGGGCGTCCCGATCAAAGGACGCCCCTTCGCCTATTCCACGCCTTGACGCCATTTCTGCTATCATGCTACAATAATGGCAAGCAATAAAGCTGCCATCCTATATGGCTGGCTTTGCCGAAACATACCCAGAAGAAGGACTCTACCATGGACGAATACAGAGATACAACGCTGCATAACGCGGACGGCACCGAAGACGCCCTCCGTGCGGATATGAATGACAATGCGGCTCCCGAAACAGCGGACGCCGCAGAAACGGAAATCCTGAGCGCCGTGGCCGACATCGAGCCGGAAGGGAATGACGCCGATGCCTGTGAGACGAAGGACGGCACCGGCTCTGTCCGGCACCGGCGTCCTCACCGCAGGCGGAACATTATTATCGCCAGCGTGATCGCCGCTGTGGTGGTGCTGGCGGGCGGCGCGGGCGGTTACGCCTATGCGGCGTCCAACGTGCAGAAGGGCGTGGACGCGGCCCATGCGAATGCGCAGGCCGTAGACCGGAAGCTCACCACGAGGATCGCGGAGGCGCAGGAACTCCTTGACGGCACCGAGGAGGAGCAGGTGGCCGATGCGCAGACGCTCGCCGCCCTGTCCGATGCCATCGATAAGGCGCAGGCCCAGTCGGGTGTGGCCGCCACCGGTGCGAACCGGTGGCTGGTGTGGGAGGAGATGGACGCGCAGGCAGCCTACGATGCGGATTCTTCGGACGCATCTGACGCCCTCAGCCGGTTGGATGACGCCATGGATGCCGTGACCGGTTCCGTTGACGAGAGGACGCTGGCCGACGCGAAGGCAGCGTTGCAATCCACCGTGGACAGCGCGGACAAGACCTACGCCGACTCGGAGGGGAAGGTGCAGGACAATGCCACACGCGACAGCCTGAAGACCGCGTTGGACGCCGCGAAGAAGGTGCTGGATGACGATAGCGTGACCGATGCGAAGGAATACACGGATCAGAAGACCGCTGTGGACGACGCGGTGAAGACGGTGAACGACTCCATCTCCGCGAAGGAGAAGGCCGACGTCGAAGCCAAGGCCAAGGCGGAAGCCGAGGCAGCCGCATCTTCCTCTGGTTCTTCAGGAGGTGGATCGTATTACGGTGGTGGATACACTGGCGGTTCTACCGGCTACAATTCAACACCTAGTTACAGTGGTAACACTGGTAGCTCCAATAATGGATATACTGCGCCGAGCAATGGTAGTTCATCAGGTGATGGAACATATCATGGTGGTGACACAGACTCTGTTGGCGGAGTGTGGTCAGAGCTTGACGGTGATAGCTGGGATTATGTTGAAAGCTGGTAAAATAGCAAAACATTAGCATAGGAAGGCCCTGTCAGACTAATTGATCTGACAGGGCCTTCCTATTTTATTGACCTCTGCTGATATAATGCTCAACGGTACCCATTATCTATGAAAGGAGTGTCCATGGTACGACCCAACAAACCCATGGAAAACAAGGACAGCGGAGGAGGCCATGGTATCCGGCGTATCCTTCGCGCCATCGTGGCGCTGATCGTCTCGGCGGCCACCCTGTTCACCGGTGCTTCCACCGCACTGGCTGTACAGGCGGGTGGACTGCCCGGCTACTGGTATAACCCGGCGTCGGACGGCAGCGGCTGGTTCACCGCATGGCACGGCACAAGTCTGGGTGTGGTGACCTACGAGGGCGATACCCCCATCTACTGCATCGAGGCCGGAATCGTCTACAGCGGTCAGGGAACATGGGAGCCTGCTACCGACCGCGACAGTAAGATCGCCGCATTCATGGTGGAACAGCACAAGAATGACCGGAGTGACATGACGCAGGCGGCGGTCGCCTACGCCATCCACGCGCATCTTGACCGTGGGCAGAGCCATTTCAGCCAGCTCAATGCCGTGGGCTTGGAGGGCGCGGACATCAACGCCGTCGCCCAGCTCGCCAACCAGTTCTGGAACGATGCCTCGCTGAACATGCCGGACAACATTCAGGCGTCCTACCAGTACACGCAGGGCAAGCGAAAGGGCACCGTCAACCCCGGTATCAGAAATGGTAATGGTCAGTTTGTTGCTGGCATTCCGTATACGATTACGGACTTGAACGATGTCGTGAATTTCGACGCCACCGGTACCAATACCTACAGCGGCGTCACCTCCGGTCAGGAGGAACACATCCCGTGGACGGCCAAGAAGAACGGCACCATGCATCTGCGTGTCCAGTATCAGGGCCTGAACGCGGTGAAACTAAATTCCCCCGGTCAGGATGTATTCAAGAACACCGATCCTTCAACTCAGTCCGGTGAAATCGAATTTCAGGTGGTCAAGGATTTCCAGCCCACCGTCAGCACGCAGGTGTCCAACAAGAAGCTGAACGCCGGTGAGACCATCAAAGACAATGTGACCAGCGGCGTCGCGCAGGGCGACAGCTGGGTGGATGATACGACCGTCAAGGCGAAGGGCTACTACTTCACCGGCGATGGCGATACAATCCTCCGCACCATTGACCAGAACGGCACCGTGGAGAACCCGGAGAACCCCAACGACTATCTCAAGCGTGTGGAGGACGAGCTGGGTGAGCCGGTGGCGACCGCCGAGACCGAGTTCAACGGTTCCGGCCAGACCAACGAGGTCACCGCCAAGGCCGCGGACGGCACGGACTACGTGAACCCGCAGGACGGCCTGTTCGGCGGCTGGCTGTGGCTCATCGTCAAGGACGATCAGTCGGACGACGACAAGCAGTACATCAAGAACAACTACATCGACGAGTTCGGCAAGGTGTCCGAGACCGCCGTGCATACCGCAACAGTCAGCGAGTGGAGCGAGGTCGCGGAACCCTCCGCCACGGAGAACGCCGATGTGCGCGATGTCATCCATTTGAACAACCTGCCCGAGGATTTGGGCGAGTTCAAGGGCAATGACGAGTACGGTTTCGGCGCGGACAACACGAAGCTCGACGTGGAGGTGTGGTGGGCCGGTTCCGGCACCGGCGTCAAGGAGGAGGACGAAAAGTACCTCCCCAGCACGAAGGAACCCCCGGCACAGGACGAGCACCACAAGCTGCTCGGCACCTACACCTACGATTTGCAGCAGCTCATTCAGCGTGAGGGCAAGGGCTTCAATGGCCGCCTCGACATCCTCGTAGGCGGCGGCGATGCGGGCAGCCCGCTCGCGGACGGCTCCAACTTCACCATCACCGCCGACGAGACCGGCTACTACGTGTTCATCGCCAAGTACGCCGGATGCGACCGCGTGAAGGCGTTCACCAGCGACTACGACAACCGGTTCGAGGCCACGTTCGTCAGCAAGGACACGCCCATGCTCACCCTGTCGTCCAGCACCAAGCCGGGCACGGTGAAGGTGGGCGAGGAGATGCGCGACACCGCTACCATCAGCGGCACCGGCAACAGCGACGGCGCGGTGAGCGAAGGGGCCTATGTCCTGTTCGATGCCTACAACCCCGTCCCCGGCGAGGCCGATCCCAGCGTGGGCAAGCTCCTCGACTCCGACAGGCACGAGCTGACCGCCGAACAGATCGACGATCTGAACAACGGCAAGCAGATCACCGTCACCAGCAATCCCGTGAAGGCCACGACCAGCGGCAACGTGTACTGGCAGGCTGCGATCTACGCTGCGGACGGCACCCTGCTCGCCACCCACGAGCTGGGCATCGAGGATGAGACCACCGTGGTCAAGGGCGGCGGCGACATCAGCTCGGTCAGCCAGAAGCAGGGCGCGGTCGGCGGACAGATGTGGGACATCATCACTGTGTCCGACGACACCGACGGCGACGACGCGGGCAACATCCCCGACGGCTCCACCGTGCAGGTCAGCGTGTACAAGCATGAGGGCCAGAATCAGGAGACCAAGGGCCAGCTCGTGGAGACCAAGACGTTCCCCGTGGACACCGCGAAGCTCGGCGAACGCCCCGGCTCCTACAGCTTCCAAGCCCTCATGGACGGCACCTATCCGGCGGCTGGCACCTACTACTGGGTGGAACGCCTGATCGGGCCTGACGGCGGCGTGATCGCCGAAGGCAAGTACGGTGACGACACCGAACGCACCTACGTGCAGGAGTACGACACCGACGCCGCAAAGGCATGGCTGAGCACCAACGACGCAGAATACGCGGACAAGACCGTGAGCACGTTCGACGTGCTCACCCAGAAGTACTACACGCAGTGGGGCGAGGACGACCAGACCGGCTCCTCCACCAGCGTCTACTTCGGCGCGACCGCCAAGGGCACGCAGGCCCAGTTCAGCATCTGGCGCGAAGGCGACGGCAACGCGGACACGGACGTGAAGGTGCTCGACGGCCAGACCATGGACCTGCCGAAGATCGGAGACCGCAAGGAACCGTATTCGCAGAAGCTCAAGAGCGAGACGTTCACGCTCCCCGAGGACACCGTGGCTGGCACGCACTACTACATGCTGCGCGTCACCAACACGCAGGATGCTGCGAACCTTCAGGCCATCGGCATCCAGTCCGACGGTCTGGTGTGGGAGTCCCCGAAGCGTGTGGACCGCGAGAGCTTCGAGGTCGTGCGCGTCACCTCCACTGCGGCGGAACCCATCGTCACGACCGACATGCCCCATGTGCAGGAGACCCTGCATGTGGACGGCACCCTCGGCAAGGGCAGCGCCTATCAGGTGGAGACGTGGACCGTGGGCGATGACGGAAACACCACCGAAAAGGTCGGTGAGACCGAGCGCGTCACGCTCGACCACGACGTGACGGACACGGACATCGCCGTGACCCTCGACACGCCCTCCGACCCCGGCACCTATCAGTTCCGCTTCAAGGTCTGGTCGCCCGACAACCTCGGCGGCGACCCCGACGTGACGGCGGACGCCGGTACGATGATGCCCGACGACTGGAAGCAGGGCGACGACTACGCGCAGAAGGTCCTCCTCTACGAGGGCACTAACGTGGAGTCCGAGCGCTTCAACGTCATCCGCATCAGCACCGACGTGACCGGCACCGCGAACATGCACACCGCCAAGGGCGAGCATTACGTGGACGTGACCGACGGCGCTGACATCAATGACCATGCCATGATCGAAGGCGACCTCGACCGTGACGGGTACCGGCTCGGCTTCGAGCTGTACAAGCAGGCCGACGGTGACGACGCCAGCAAGGACACGCTGACGCTGACCATCCCCGCCACCGATCTCAAGGTGGCCACCAAGGAACTGGATTCGGCCCTCGCCCAGCTCGACCAGCCCGGCGACTACTACTGGGTGACGGTGTTCAGCAAGGCCGACGGCTCCGCGTTCCTTCCCGACGGGCAGACCGAGGTTCGCTCCGACCGCCGCATCAAGGAAGAATCCTTCCATGCGGTGCGCATCACCACGACCACCTACAAGTGGTCCAGCGCGGGCGGCGCGATCCACGACGTGGCTCACATCGAGGGCACCCTGCCCGGCGATGCGATCATCGGCTTCGAGCTGCATGATTACGAGACCGGCGACAAGGTGGCCGACGCGGAGGATTCCACGCTGTCCGACATGGACGGCTATGTGGAGGACGCCAAGGAGCAGACCGTCACCAGCCCGGCGGTGACCGTCCCGGATGCGGGCGACCACTACTTCGTGGAATGGGTGCGCATCCCCGGCGACGATCAGGGTGAGGACGAGGAGTTCCATCGCGGCAACGACCGCGTGGACAACGAATCCACCCGCACCATCAGCGTGACCACGGAAACGTATACGGAGGCCCATCTGGGTGATACGGTCAGCGACCAGACGTTCTTCGACAACATCAGCTACGAGACCGACATCCGCAGCGACTACGTTGACAAGGAACTGTCCGCCTCGTGGGAGGTGTGGAAGCAGGGCGACGGCGACGTTGATACCGACACGCTGCTGACCACCTTGGACAAGGACGGCCAGACGCTGGAGGAGGGCCAGACCACGGCGGAATCTTCCAAGTGGACACCGGCGCAGACCGGCATCTACTACTTCCGCGTCCGCGTGACCGCGCAGGACGGCACGCTCGTCGCCTACGGCGCTCCGCGCGAACCGTCCGAAACCATCCGCATCATCGACTCCAAGTCCAACACGATCCGTGTCGTGGAGGAGGGCAAGCCGGTGAAGGATACGGTCACCATCGAAGGCCCGGTGCTGGAAGGCACCATGGTCTCGTGGCAGGTGTTCCGTCAGGCGGACACCCCGGACGAGGACGAACTGGTGGCCGACTGGAACACCCCGACCACCGGCGCGTACATCATCACCAAGGATGACGCCGACACGGCGCTCAAGGAAGGCAAGGTGACCATCGAAAGCCCGCTCTCCTACGACGAGGGCAAGGCCGGGGATGTGATCTACTTCCAGTACTCGCTCACCGCCCCGAAGCGCGACACGGACGGCACTCCCGCCCAGCCCGCCAAGGACGATGACGGCAACTGGACCATGGACCACCTGATGGTCAACGGCATCCAGCCCATCGACACAGACGCCGAAGTGGACGGCGACAACACGGACCCGCAGGCCGTGCCCAGCGCGTTCCACACCGATCTCGCCCGCGTCGAGGAGGAGACCGCGTACATCGTGAAGGTCACCACCACCGCCTCCACCCATGAGGCTACGGTCGGCGACAAGATTCACGACACGGCGCACGTCACCGGCACCATCCCCGGCGACGGCTGGTGCATCGAGTTCGAGTACTGGGAGCAGGCCGACGGTGACGATGCCAGCGAGGACAAGCTGGTGACCACCACCGACTGCGTGGCCGTCACGCCGGGCGAAAACCCGGACGTGGATTCGCCGGAGATCACCGCCGACAAGGACGGCACCCACTACTGGCGCGAACGCCTCATCTACCACAAGGGCGAAGAGGACGAGCACGAGGTCTCCTACGGCGAGGCCCGTGTCCCGGACGAGACGGTGAAGGTCAAGGCCAAGCCGCTCGCCACGACCGGTATTGCCATCGGCGGTGTCGCCGGACTGTCGGCCCTGCTGGCATTGGGCGGCTGCGGGCTGGCCCTGAGCAAGCGCCGCAGGCCGCGCGGACAGCACGCCGCCTGACCTGACATAACCGAAGGCGGCACGATCCGCCCGAGGTGACCGCAAGGGGCGTGTCCGTATTGGTTCGGACACGCCCCTTCCTCGTTCCAACACGCAGCACAAGACATGATTGAGGAAACATGAACAGAAAAGCAACGGTCCTGCTGACGGGGACGCTGACCGTCTCCATGCTGCTGGGTGTCGCCGCAACGGCCAACGCCAGCGGCGTCATCAGCGCCATCAACCCGGACACCAGCGTATCCCGTTCCGCCGCCTCCCGCATCCAAGCCCCCACGGGCACATGGTTCACCGTGGACGGCGAAACCATCGATGACTTCGACCCCACCGACGGATGGGACGATCCCGACACGGATTACGCGGATTCCGCGACCTACACCGTGTACGGCGGCAGCGTGGAGATACACGACGTTCCCGAAGGGTGGACCGTGGACTGCGATATGCGCGTCAACGGGCTGACCGGGGAATGGGGCGCGTTCTACATCCTGAAGAACGGCACCGAGACCTACCGGTGGTACTTCGACGGGGCCAGTGACATCATCCACACCGTGGACGAGCTGCGTGGCTTCACCCTCACCCTGAACGGGGAGGCCGTGGACTGCGACCCCACCAAGGATGTGGAGGTTCACGAGGTGAACCCCTCCGATCTGGTGGGATATGAGGGGCAGCCCTCCACATGGACCGTCTTGCAGAGCGAGTTCACCGAAAACGGCGTCACAGGCTACCAGTACGTCATCCACCCGGATAACGCCAAGACACCTTCCGTGACCTACCGGTTCTTCTACGATGCGCCTGATCCCGTGGATGAGCTGGCTGGCGTGACCGCCACGCTGGATGACGGGTCGCCCGTCACCGGATTCGACCCGCTGAACGAGGAGGACATCTTCACCATCCCGTCGGGCCACACCGTCACTCTCGGCAACCTGCCGGACGGTTGGACGCAGACCAGCGCGGGCAACGACAGGCGCACCGCCGTCACACTCACCAAGACGGACGGAGGGAGCATCACCTACCTGTTCGACATCTCCGACGACTACCAGTGGACGTATGTAATCACACAGCTTGCGAACGTGACCGCCGAACTGGCGGACGGCACGCCCGTGGAGGGCTTCGGCTACCGTGGCGGCGAATGGACGCTCCCGCAGGACGCCACCGGCGTGAACCTGAAGAACATTCCCGAAGGGTGGAACGTAAACTGCGTAAATGAACCTACCGGCAGCCTCCCGACCGAAAAATACTGGCTGTACAATGTCAGCAGCCCGGACGGGAAGATCAGCGTGACCTACCGGTTCACCGTGCCCCACGTCTACACCGTGGACGAGCTGAAGGGCGTGACGGCCACAGCGGACGGGAACCCTGTGGAGGGCTTCACGCCCACGCAGACGGGCACATGGACGGTTCCCCATGGCTCCACAGTGCTCCTCACCGGCATCCCCGAAGGTTGGGTGACGACCCACGAGGACAACACGCTTGTATGGACGGTCACCGCGCCGGATAATTCGGTCAGCGTCACATGGACATTCGAGCAGGAGCAGCCCGCTTCGTCCACGGACGATCTGAAGGGCGTGACCGCCACCGTGGACGGCATTCCAGTGGACAACTTCGATCCCACACAGTCCGGCACATGGCTTGTACCCTCCGGTTCGACGGTCAGCCTCTCCGGCATCCCATCGGACTGGCAGGTGACCCATGAAAAGGGCACCCTCACATGGACTGTAACCTCGCCGGATGGCTCCCTCAGCGTCACATGGACGTTTGAGGAGGAGCGGCCCACGCCCAGCAAGGATGATCTGAACACCGTCACCGCCACCGTGGACGGCAAGCCCGTTGAGGGATTCGACCCGGTGAACGGCGGCACATTCCCCGTCCCGGCAGGTACCACCAGCGTGGACCTCGATGGCATCCCCGAAGGATGGAACGCCACACCCATGCAGGACGGGCTGGGCTTCACCATGACCAGCGAGGACGGCAGCATTACCGTGGAGTATGTGTTCCAGCCGGAAACCATCATCCACACCGTCACCTTCGACTACGGCATCGAGGGCATGACCGGCAGCCAGCAGGTCACCGACGGCGGAAAGGCGACCGAGCCTGTCGCCCCGGTGCGCGACGGATACCGGTTCGATGGGTGGCTGCTGGACGGCCAGACCTACGATTTCGCCACTCCGGTAACCGGTGACATCACCCTGACCGCCGGGTGGACCATCAACACGTACACGGTCCGTTTCGATACGGCAGGCGGCAGCAGCGTACCCGAACAGGCCATCGACCACGGGCAGAAGATCACGGAACCGGCAGCGCCCACCCGTGAAGGCTACACCTTCACCGGCTGGCTGCTCGACGGCAGGCCGTTCGACTTCTCCACGCCCATCACGGGGAACCTGACCCTGACGGCGGGCTGGCAGGAGAACGAGCCGCCAGCACCCGTCACCCACACGGTCACATTCGACAGCGCCGGTGGCAGCACCATCCCCGCTCAGACCGTCACCGACGGCGCGGCCGCCATCGACCCCGGCACCCCGACCCGCGACGGCTACACGTTCACCGGATGGCTGCTGGACGGCAGGCCGTTCGACTTCTCCACGCCCATCACGGGTGACATCACCCTGACGGCGGGCTGGGAGGAAAGCGGGGAACCCGCACCGACCATCCACACCGTCACATTCGATGACGGCACCGGCAACACGGTCACGGTGAACGTGCAGGAGGGCGAAACCGTGCAGGAACCCTCCGCACCATCGCGTGACGGCTACGAGTTCACCGGCTGGCTGCTCGACGGAACACCGTATGACTTCACCACGCCCGTCACCGGGGACATCACCCTCACCGCAGGCTGGGAGAAGACCGAGGAACCTGTAACCACGTTCACGGTGTCGTTCCGCACCAACGGCGGCACTGCGGTGGAACAGCAGACCATCACGGAAGGCGGCACCGTGGAGAAGCCCATGGACCCCACCCGCGACGGCTATACCTTCACCGGCTGGCTGCTGGACGGCCAGCCCTACGATTTCACCACGCCGATCACGGGCAACATCGTCCTCGACGCCGCATGGGAGCAGAACACCCCCATCGATGAACTTGCGGGCGTGACGGCCACCGTGGACGGCAAGCCCGTGGAGGGCTTCGACCCGGCCAAGGACGGTGAATACCGGATCGGCGAAGGACAGCAGATCGAACTGTCCGGCGTGCCCGAAGGCTGGACCGTGATCCGTCAGGACACGGTGAACGGGTTCACGTTCACCCTGACCAACGGCGCACGCACCGTCGTCTACACCTTCACCACCACGGAAAAGCCCGATGAGCCGGATGAGGAGACCCCTGCGACCACCGACCCCGACGATACCGGGACGGAAGACACCGGGAAAGCCGACGGCGAATCCGCAGCGGATGATGCCAGTGAAATGGCGGAAACCGGCAGCGCCGTCCTGCCCGCCGTCATGGGGGTGTTCCTCACGGCCATGTGCGGGATCGCCCTGCGCGTCGGACGCCGCCTTCGTTCCCGCAGGAATCCAGCCACGGCACGGAATGATGACGGCTCCGCCGGGGTGTAGAATGGGTACCGGTGGAGGATGACATCATTCTCCCCAGCTTGATAAACCTCCACATGGGAAAGGGGACAGAACAACATTCTGTCCCCTTTCCGCTTGCCGGGCAAAAGAAAGGAACCACATGAAACGCAGGCCATTCATCGCATCGGCCCTCGCCGTATCCGCCCTGCTCGCCGCCGCCTCGGGCATGGTGGGCACCGCACTGGCGGACACTGACCAAGACATCATCGGCTTCCCGGTCATGACCTTCGGAACCGGCACCGACTCCAACGCAGGCGAATACACCTACAATCTCGGCTTACTGAACTACAACGAATACGACAGCCCGGATCGTCTGACAACCGTCGCCGATCTCGGCGTGGCCACCAATGGCATCGACCTCAGCGATACCATTCCAGGATACAGCGGCGTGGACATCACCAATATCGTGGACGGCATCACCGCCGGACAGCTTCAGGAGTGGGCGGACAAGGGCTGGGTTAACAGGCAGGATTCCGGCAGCCGAGTGTGGTATGACGCCGTTGTTCTTGCCGTCCAGCAACCCGGCGGCGATGACAGTGTGGAACCGGTCGGCGGTTACGCCGCCGCTGGTGGCCGCGCCATGCCCATCGAACTGACGTGGGTGGATGACGGCGACGGCACACGATTCGATGATATCGACACATACGGCGTATGCGGCGGCAGCGGAATCGTAGAAACCAGTCTCAATGGGAACGCCAAGAGCATGGGCGACCCCGTATTCTGCAACATCAGCCAAACCACCGTGCACGCCACAGGGCATAAGCATTGGCAGGGCGACGGCGAGGCCATTAACCTGAACGAAGCCTACAGGGACACGTTCGACCTCGACCTTCTGTACAAGGAGGCGGACGGCACCCTCACCCGTCCCGTCGTCGAACCGAGTTCGCTGGAAGGCAGCCCCTACGTGTTCACCAAGGGAACCGACGCCCGATGGGACAGAAACGGGGACATCGACTTCGGCACCATCACCATCGGCATGGATGACGTGCTCGACATCGACACCTCTCCAATCCCCGCAGACAGCACCCACACCGGTTCAGACCTTGATGCACTGTCCGCAGGATTCGACGGGCACATCACGTTCAGCCTTGAGGAGGACGGTGACGCGGAACAGGTCACGAAACCCGAAAGCATCGGCGATGTGACCGTAAACGTCGCATGGGACCCGGAAAGCAACGAGTTCACGGCGGGCATCGCCGAACCCATCACCATCACCAACACCTACACGGCACCCCAGAAGGTCACCGTATCGTTCGACACGCAGGCCGGGGACGTGACCGCCCCCGACGCCGTATCCGGCGATCCCGGCATGACGGTCTCCGATCCCGTCCTACAGCGCGACGGATACCGGTTCACCGGCTGGTACCTTGACCCGGAATGCACCGTGCCGTTCAGCTTCGACACACCCGTGCAGGAGAACGTAACCCTCTACGCCGGATGGGAGAAGATCACGGCCCAGCAGGTCACGGTCAGCTTCAACACACAGGCCGAAGGCGTCACCAATCCCGCTCCGCAGGTCATGGACAAGGGAGGCACCGCCGTCAGCCCCAGCGTGGGCAGGGACGGTTACACATTCACCGGCTGGTATCTCGACCCGGAATGCACGGAACCGTTCGACTTCACCACACCTGTGCAGGAGAATACGACCCTGTACGCCGGATGGGAGCAGGTGAAGGAACCGGTTGCCTCCGATGACGCCAAGGCGGACGATACCACAGATGACCAGCAGGAAGACGGTCTCGCCGACACCGGTGCCGCCATCGGCATCATCGTGACCGTGCTGGCGGCCGCGGCGTGCTTGGGTGCGGGCCTCCTCATGTTCCGGCGTGCCCATCATGATCGCTGCTGACCGTCTCACGGGAAGACGGTTTAGGCAATGAGAAGCCGGTGAGGATCGTGAAGGTCCACACCGGCTTTCTCTGCTGAGGAAGGGAAAGAGCGCTGGGAATAGGGAAGACCGCGCCCTCAGTGAGATAGTATCCCCAACACCAGACGGACGGCTATTCTGATTTCGCTGTGAAGATCAGGTCCATGCTGTTGTCCTTGTCCAGCGTGAGCCTCGTCATGTCCGACATGACCTCCAGCTTGTACGTCGTCTTCGCGCCGTCGATGGTGAGATCGCCGATGAACTGGGGGTTGTCGCTGGTGTTGAACCGGGAGAATTGATTCACGGTGACGGAGTATTCGCCGGAGTGGTCGGACGCGCCCCATTCCCCGTCGTTTGGGCCTTGGTGGAAGACGTAGTACTTCTGATCGTAGACGCCCTTGACGAAATCGGCCCTGCCGTCCTTGAAAGTGATCGTCTCCGCCTGCTTGCAGGAGCTAACGGAGGCCACCTCTTTCTTCCAATCGGCGGATTCCAGATAGTCCATGACGGTGTTCGGCAGGTTGTCCGTGAACTCCCGTGTGGCGGCCTGTGCCTCCTCCTTGCTGGGGTAGAAGCGGGTGCCCAGCTTCTCCTCGCCCGCATACTGGTATCCGTCGCTGCCCTCGATGGGAGTCAGGGTGATGATCTCGCCGTGGGACTCGTTCAGGGTGATGCCGCCGTTTTCGGCCTGCATCCATTTGCCCGAGTACCAGTTGTCGTCCTCCGTCATCTTCCATGTATCGCCATCGAAGCTGATGGAGGTTTCGCCGCCGTCGATGGCGGAGATGCTGTAATAGGTGTGGCCGCTGAGGGACGGCCCGCCGCATCCGGTCAGGATTCCCGTCAGGCCCGCCACGACGGCGAACACCGTGATCCCACGCTTGATGCCTTGCTTATCTGTCATGATGGTGTCCTTTCCATGAGGGTCAGGCTGCACAGCCTTGCCCACAATTATACGGAACAGCGGACTGGCCGGATGGTCGGGAATCCATTGAAAAGGACATCATAATGTGGTAAAATAGAAAAATAGCAGAACATGTTATGAAAGACGTACCGCACAGGGAGGCGATGATTATGAGATATGAACCGGGAGCATTCGACCCCAATCTGCGTGTTCCAATTCCCACCGCATCCGACCGGATCGTATGGATCATAGTCGGATACTGGCTCAATATTCTTGGCCCGCTTTTCGTATGGCTGCGCTGGCGGAAGAAGAACAGCTTCATCGGCAAGATGGCCGTCAGGTGGGCGCTCCTCGGCACCGCGCTCAACATCATCACCCTCGTGGCATTGCATGTGCTGTCATGACGGTACCGGGCATCATTGACGCTCCATCCTGCCATATCCTTGGGGGAAGAGCATACAGGGAGGTGGAAGAGTATGGATACATCCGGAATCCTGCGGCCTGAACAACTGCCGTTCAAGGTTCCGCCCGATCTTGAATATGCCATCAATGAACTTCTCGCAGCATGGGAGCGTGACGAAAAACTGAACCTTGACTGTTATCTCGATGAGGTACAGGCTGCGGCCAGAAGCGTCAGCGAGGAGAACGATGCATGGGTTCGGCGCTATTATGTTCAGTATGGATGGAGGAAGAGCGACGATGATTGACTTCACCAACTGCACACAGCTTGTCAACACCTATGAAGGTGCGGATTTCAAGCGCAAGGTCATTTACGATGGCAGCGTCTATATGCTCAAATTCGGGCAGAAACTCGAATCGGACGAAAAGAAGCCGTTGCAGGCGAGCTATTCCAGTGCGCCTGTTTCCGAATATCTCGGCTCCCATATCTATGAAATAGCAGGACTCCCCGTTCAGGAAACTTTGCTGGGGACCTACAATGGCAAGGTGGTTGTGGCGTGCAGGGACTTCATCGAAAACCTGCCGAACGCGCAGAACTATGAACTCATCGAGTTCAAAAAACTGGAAAACTCCTTCCTTGACAGTTCCACCGCAGGAGGGCGCACCCCCCTCTATGACAACCTGATTGCCGTATTCGCCAATCACGATGCCCTGCACGACATCCGCGCGAAGGCGGAAAACAGATATTGGAAGATGTTTACTGTGGATGCCCTGATCGGAAACTTTGACCGTCATGCCGGAAACTGGGGATATATCCTCAATAAGGCGGAGAACAAAATCGTTGGTTTGGCTCCTGTTTATGACTGTGGTTCATGCCTCTATCCGCAACTCAATGAAAACGCTATGGAAGAGCTGCTGGCAGACAGGGAAAGTTTCGAGAAGCGAACCATGACCTTTCCCACGGCAGCACTGCGGCTGGGGAAAAAGAAGGTCCATTATCACGAGTTCCTGCTTTCAGCAGAAGGGACCAAGGCGCGGGCAGCTCTTGGTGAACTGTTGCCTAAAATCGATTTCGAGCAGATCACAAGCCTGATAGCACAGACTCCCTATCTCAGCGATACAAGGCGTGAGTTCTACACACGCATGGTTGAACTGCGTAGGGATATGATTCTTCAACCCGCTTATGAGCTTTTCCTTGAGGAAAGAAAGTTGGAGAAAGAAGGCAATGTGCCCGATAAATGCGTCACTCTCAAGAACGAAGCGCAATCTGCCAAAACGGCTTCCATGGAATTATCAAGCCGGTATTGCGAAAGCCATAATAGAGACCAGCAGAGGTAATGCTGGCCGCAGGAAAGCCCCGTTGGGATGAATCCCTTCGGGGCATTTGCGTTTTACCGTGTTATTCCGTTGTACCGCACGGATCGTCGTATGGCTGCATCACAAGCAAGGCGATGTACTCGGACACGGACATGTCCAGTTCCTTCGCCTGCCTTTGCAGGTTCTTCTTGACCTCGGGATTGACACGAATGGTCATACGGACTTGCTTCTCATCGGTCTCAGTCTGATCTGCTTCTTCGATGTCGGACACATGATAGTAATAGAAGGTGCGCTTGGCACGCGGTGAAGGGTGCATTCGCACAGGCCGTGCATCGTCCTTCGGATAAACGTCAAGCGATTCCCACTGATTGCGGGTTTTGAACCCGGCCTCCACCTCCGAAGGAAGCCTGCTCTTCACCGGCAGGCCATCCCGTAAGCTGAGCATGTTCCATTCGGTGAAGATTGGGATGCCGGACAGCACCTCCTCCATGTGGTCGTTCGATGCGCCGGAAAGCCCCAGCAGGGTTTCGGCAATCATATTGTTTTCGGTTTCCATAATTGTCCTTTCGTCGTATGGCTCAAACAGGAAGTCCTTAATTATCTGCCGCGCTGCGCAGCGTCGCTGTGGTGCCGTTGGAGCTGAGGATGAAATCGTACACATGGCAGCGGTTGCCGTACTTCATTAACTCGTCCGCATCGATGCTGAATTGTTTCCGCCACGCTTCGCTCTCCGACAGTTTGCCCACTTGGATGGGTTCGGAGCCGGTCGGGCAGGCATCGGGCGGCGTGGTCACCATGGTTCCGTCCACACCGATCTGGAACTCACCGTTTTCATCAAGTAACGGTTTGATGGAATCGACTTTGGTGAACTCATATTGTATTGAGACCGGCTTCCATGGGAAGAAGACTTGCCAATTCTCTTTCAGGAACCCATAGCCGCAGACGAGGCTCAACATCACGAACGCCACGGCTGCCGCAGCCCAAATCCCTTGCACAAGACGCGGCGTCTCCGGACGCCATTGACACACCAGTTTCAGAATCCACGCAAGGCCCGCCGCCCCCATCCACGGGGCCATCGCCTTCATCGGGATCACATTCAATTGTGAGGGCAGGGAAACGATGCCCGCAGCATCCAGTGTGATTGCCACCATCACGCCGAGAACCATGAGAGCGGAGAGCAGCATGGACAGGGTGAAGAATACCGTCACCACAATGTTGAACCACGCGAAGATAGATGACCTTGTTTTGTTGGCCTCCTTCCGCTCCGCGATGACTTCAAAATCCGTCACCTCGATAAGTCCGTTCATTCTTGCACTCCTATCAACCTAACAACTGTTCCATATCCTTTATCGGGATTACTTTCAATAGCGAGGGCAGGGAGATGGTGCCCGTAGCCAAGAGCGTAATAAAAGCGGATGTGACAATTATCAGACACCCAAGAAAGGTGAAGAGCATTCTACGTTCTTTTCTGCAACTGTCAGTACAGGTGTACATACATATACCTATACCTACAAACATAGCGAGGGTGCAAAGAAACGCTAGTAGCAATATCATTGTTATTGCTCCTCCTTCATTCGTTCCGCTGTCTGTTCATCCGATGACAGCTCCGCAGTTTCAGTAGTGCCGGGCAGAAGTCCCATGGCGTTTCCGTCACGCTTCGGATTCACCGCGTCGATCTGCAAATCAATGAGCGCAGCAAGTCCTTCCAATTTGTGAATCGTTTTCTTTAGCGAGTCCAGCAGTCCGCTCAGTTCGCCAAGCGCGTTGGCAAGCTCGGTGTACCGCTGCTTGACCCGATCCATCTCGTTCTCTTCCATTGTGGGTTCCTTTCCCTTGTAGGATCAATTTTCTGATTTTGCTCATCCCATCATCAACATCCACACGATGTGACACAGGATGATGAGGATGAGAAAGAGAGCCGTCCACTTTCCGAAGTTGAACAGGCGGTCCGGGAGCGTGATCATTTTCAATCGTTCGATGCGCCGCTTGGACTCCTGCGTGAGCGCGTCGATGTACTCGATGTTCTTCTTCGCCACCTCATCCAATCGCTTGATGGTCTCCTCCTGCGCCTTCTCCTGCGCGGCGGTGACACCGTTCAATGCGGCCTGCTGCGCCTGACTGGTGATGTCATGGAGGCTGCTGCGGATGTCCTCGATCTCCTTCAGCGCGGCGGCGACCGCCTTGGTGGTCTGCCTCAGTTCGATGGTCAGGTTCTTCTGCTTTCTCGCCACCTGCTCCATTGACCGGGCCGCCGCCAGCAGATCACTGTTCCCGTTACCTTCCTCCGCCAGTTGCTTCCCGGCTTCACGGGATTGCTGGGCTTCGGCATCGAGCGTGACGTTCCCGCCAGTTTTCGCTTCGGCCTCCACTTGCTCAAAATCCTTCGCCATCGCGGCATTCTCCTTTCTCCGCGTACACTATCATTGTATCATACTATCAATCTATCCATGGTGGGCGTGTCACCGTTCCTGCTTCCTGTCATGCGTCTCGTGTGGGATGGAACGTCCCGCACTCGTTGTAGCCGACGTTGTTTCACCATGCTTCTCCTGCCTGCGGGTATAGGGCACATCGGAGGCCAGCTTCACGCGCAGTTCGTCCGCCCCGCGCCAGTAGGCGAGGATGGTGCGCCGCACCTCCGGATCACCGGCGATCTCCTCGGGCGGACGGTGCAGTTTGAGCTTCGGAAACTTCGAGAGCGTGGTGCCCTCCATGCTCTGCGCCTGACGGCGGTACGCCAGATAGGCGTCCCTGATGCCGGACAGATACTCGGCTCGAACCGTTTCGGTGCGGTCTGCGCCGTTCGCGCTGCCGCCCGCAGCGTTGTTCCGGAACGCACGTTCCAATCCCTCCGGGTTCAGCGAAGCGTCCAGCTTCGTCACCGAGAACGAATAACGGGCGTTGTCCGTATCGGTGACATACATCCGCCCCCTGCGGAACTGGGTGTCCACTCCCCAGCCCTCCAACAGTTCCCGGTACTCCACAAGGTTCGTTGCACGCTGTGCCGCGATCCGGCACAGCTCCCGCAAATTCGTCTTATACGAACGGACACCGCGCGACTCGATCTCCTTCTCGATCTTCGACGGCTGCTTCGCGTGGACCTTCGAGTTCTGCACGCCCTCCTCCACCTGCTGCAATCCCCACTCCTTGTCCATGGTGCGGACACGGTTGGCCCGGTTACGTTTCGCCTGCGCACCGGTGCCCTCGGCAAGACGTTTCCCCGTCACGATGTTGGAGCGGTTGATGACCATGTGGATCGCGTACCGGTAGGTGTGGTCTTCCTTGCAGTGCTCCTTGTGCAGGGCGAACACGATCTGCTGATTCGGGTAATACCGGCTGGCGTATTCCTTGGCGAACCTCATGCAGTCCTCGGGCTTGAGCCTGCCGCCGTTTACATCGCACTCATCGGGAAGGAACGCCAACACCTGATGATAGAGGATCGTGTTCTTCGCCTCGATGATCTTGCCGGTCTCCTTGTCCCGACTCTTCCGCGCGGACTTGTTG
>OJAG01001020.1_pt1 | contig 18777 bp, 9 predicted proteins | sample 1589021 | NCBI WGS metagenome assembly OJAG01 (sample SAMN03283264) | human gut metagenome | biome: human-associated habitat; material: feces | host: Homo sapiens | place: USA | collected 2013 | reverse complement strand
CGGGCGGGCCTTCTATCTGAACTTCGTGTCCTTTAAGGGCGGCGAGGCTTGGGAGCCGGAGGTGGTAGTCGGCAGCTTTCAGATGAAGGTCATCGGCACGAAGGGTGTGTCGCAGCTTATCCCCACCAACACCCTGGTTTCCACCCAGGACGGCATGGCTGGATACACCGTGAAGGATAATAGCGTGTCCGTCATCGTCACCACGGACTGCACCGTTACCTTTGAAAGCAACGGCGGCACGGAGGTCCCCTCCCAGACCGTCCAGTACGGTGAAAAGGTGAAAAAGCCCGAGGACCCCATCCGGGAGGGCTACCACCTGGAGGGCTGGTACAGAGACCTGGACCGCACCCAAAAGTGGGACTTCCACAAGGACACCGTTAAGGGCAACATGACCCTCTACGCCAACTGGGCCGAGGGCGCCGCCGCAGGAAGCGCCACCTGGTGGATTATAGGCGGTGTGGGCCTGCTGGCCCTGCTGCTGATCCTGCTGGCCCTGCTGGGCAAGAAGAAGGTCCGCTTTGAGACCAGCGGCGGCACAGAGCTGGAGGCCGTTTCCGTGAAGCGGGGCGGTGTCATCGGCGAAGTCATGACGCCCACGAAGCCCGGCGCAGTGTTCGGCGGCTGGTATGCAGATCAGGCGCTCACCAAGCCCTGGGATACACAGAAAGACCCGGTGCGCAGCAACATGACGCTCTACGCACGCTGGATGTAATCTACGCATAGATGAGGTAAACAAATATGAGAAAACGCATACTATCTCTGCTGCTGGCACTGACTTTGGTTCTGTCGGCAGGCGTATTCGGCGTCATACCGGCGCTGGCTGCGGATTCCTGCGTTTCCGTGAAGGCGGATGCCGTCACCACCGGTGAGGTTGTGGCCGGCAGCCTGCTGGAGATCAAGCTGACAGATGTCTTTGAAGATACAGACGGCCATACGCTGACCTACACGCTGACCAACGCAGCGCAGTTCAGCGTCCAAACCAAGGTCAAGGACGGCTCACTCTATGTATCAGAGAAAGACCCCGGCACCTATACGCCGAAGGTCAAGGCAACCTGCTCGGACGGCAAAGAGCTTACAGCGACCTTTACCATCACGGTCACGGAAGCTCCCCACGGATTGGACGCACAGTATAACTACGATGAGACCCCCGCCAAGAAAGTCACGGTGTATGTGACCATCTCCAACGACGGCGTGCCCATCCGAGGCCGCGACGGCACGGTGCTGTGCCACAAGGCCATCACCGTCCCCTACTTTGACTTGGGCCGGTACAACTTGAGCGAATACTACCGCTATCACACGGAAAACGGAGAAGGCAAATACATCGACGAGAACATCGTGGAGCGGCCCACCGGCCTGCACCTGTATCTCTATCTGCTGGAGCGCTACTTCATCGGCCTGCCGGAGGAGCAATGCTGCAAGGGTGCCTATCCTCGTGACGCGCTGGCGAGCTTTAAGCTGGGTGAAGATGTTTGTTACATGGATGAAACACCGGCCTATACGGCAGACAGCTTTGCCGCTCTGACTATCACCGGCTCGCCCACCAGCCTGTATATGGCCAACTTCTGGGGTCATGATGAGAACCTGATGTACTACCGCAACCACTGCTTTCCCTACATGAGTCCCGGCTGGGGCTCCACCTCCGACTACATCGTGCTGTCGGACGGCGATACGTGGGATGTGGCCATGTTCACCAACTGGAGCTTCTGGTCCAGCGGCGGTGCATTTACCTGCTTTGACAAGGACGCGTACAATGCCCGCCCCGGCATGGAGATGACGATCTCCTCTCAGGCTTACGGCACGACCTTTGAGGGCAGCGACTTCTATCCCTTCTCGAACCTGGATGTGTTCCTGTATAACGACAAGTGGGAGCAAATCGAGCAGTACAAGGAAGCGGCTGACGGAAAGAGCACCTTCTCCTTCACCGCCCCCACAGAGGAGGGCACCTACTACCTCGTGGGCATGGACCCCAACCGGACGATCCCCAAGGACGACAGCGGCGGCACGAACTATGCCAAGATCGCACCGGCCACAGCCATCCTGAACGTGGCGGCGGACGCCGAGCTGGAGCGCCCCTTCCAGGACGCTGCCGTGAATGGTGAAAAGCTGGCAGCAAAGAATACCAGCTACGAGGGCATCACCACGCTGACCAGCGCGGACGGCCAGACGACCTATATGGAAGTGCCCAAGTACCATGTGACCGTGCCCGAAGGCGCGGAAACGGTGACCGTGACCTACAACAAGGACGTGGACATCCGTCACGACGGCACCACGGTCTACGCCTATGAGGTGGAGTTCGCGGCGACTGCCGTGAACCGTGCGGCGGCGCAGGCAAGCGGATATACCCTCACGCCCATCACGCTGGAGAACAGCTATACCCTCAATGCGGACGGCACGCAGACCGTGATCATGCCGGTGACAGGGTATGTCCGCAACGCGGACGGCAGCGGCAAGGCGATCACGCTGAGTGCCCCCGCTGACAAGAACTCCGCGCCCGTCGCGCTGTTCACCTTTGAGTATGCAAAGGCAGACACGAAGCCGGATGTGACATATGGGGATGTGAACGGAGATGGCATCATAAATTCCACGGATGCAGCAATCGTCTATCGCTCGGTTAATGGAAGATACACACTGACAGATTCTCAGAAGTTGTCGGCAGATGTTAACGGCGATGGTGCTGTAAACTCCACAGATGCTGCGTTGATCTATCGTTATACAAACGGGAAAATGAGTAAATTCCCTGCAGAATCCTAAATACCATAAGGAGGTTAAACACAAAATGAAAAGAACTCTTTCCATTCTGTTGACAATCGCCATGATTATCAGCCTTATCCCTGCTGTATTTGCTGCTGATGTTCCGACGATGTCAACAACAGTTGATAAGACAGAGGTTCAGCCGGGTGATACGATTACGCTTACACTGTCGATCGACAAGACCATTACGAACCTGAATAACTGGGAGTGGGCAATTTATTTTGACAAGACTGCTTATGTCAAAACCAGCGGCGAGCTTGAACCTGGATGTATGTCGGGCACGGGCACTACTGGCGCAGTGGGAGATAATGTTGATATCCTTGGTAAAAATGCCATCCGGGTATCCGGCCTAAGCACTACAGGCGACCCTGTCACTCTTAACGCCGGCAAGATTGCCACTGTTACCTTTATGGCAACGGAGAACATCACGGCAGAAAACGCTCGCATTGAGGTCAAAACCGAAGCGCTGCCTGACTATGATACGCTTAAAGACAACGATGTCAAATTAACCGGCAACATCATTGATGTCACAGTGAAGTCCAGTGAAGCCAAGGGCTACACCGTGTCCATGGGTGCGGACAAGCAGGTAGCTTCCGGCCAAATCGTGGAGATCCCTGTGACCATCGGCAACAACGACGGCAAGAACGCCTACAACGCCTACGACATGACCTTCTCTTTTGACCCCACCATTCTGACGCTGAACATGGAAGCCACCAGCATCGAGGGTTATCGCGTGATCCCCGGCAGCGGCACCGTGCGAATCGTGCGTTACGGTAAAGCCGCCGAGCTGGGCGATGCGCTGACTCTGAATTTCACCGCAGCCGGTCAGGGCCAGTCTGCTGTCAAGGTCACGGCGGCGTATGTGGATACCAATACCAATGCCATCGAGCTTGATGCCCCCGCCGCCATCGTGCTGAAGGATACGACCACCGTGACCGTCAGCGGCTACACCGTGACTCTGCCGGATGGCTTCACCCGTACCGACGCGGAGGGCTCCGTGATCGCAGCAGGCGGCACTCTGACCTTCAAGCCCGCAGACCCCAACTATGACTACACCGTGACTGTCACCGTCGGCGACGGCGAGGCAACGACAGTTAGCCCGGACGAGAATGGCACCTACACGGTTCCCAATGTCAACGGCAATGTTGTTGTTAAGAGCACCAAGACCCCCAAGAGCTTTAATGTCACCCTGGGCGACGATACCACCGGTGCTGCGACTGCTACTTACAAGGAAGACTACACCTTCAAGCTGACCCCTGCGACTGGCTACACCTATAAAATGGCCGTGACCATCGGCGGCAAGGACTACACCGGCTTTACAGCTGCTGCGAATGAAGATGGCACTACCACCTACACCATCCCCGGTGCGGATGTGACCGGCGACATCATCATCAACAGCAACAAGGCGGAGAAGCAGCCGGCGACCTTCACTGTCACCTTTGACGGCACCGGCGTAGGCGATGCCACCGGCGAAAGCTCCGTCAAGGAAAACACCAACTACACCTTCACCGTGGCGAAGAAGGACGGCTTCAAGTACACCATCTCCGCCACCATGGGCGGCAAGGCCGTGACTGTCACCGAGGGTGCTAACAACACCTACACCATCGCCAATGTCACCGGCAATCTGGTCATCACCATCGAGAAGAAATCCACCCTGACCATGGAGGTCACTGTTTCCAAGTATGTAGAGATGGATAACAAGACCGTGTTCCTGGTAACCGTGACCGGCACCCCCGAAGAGGGCAAGGCGTTTGCCTACGGCGATAATGTCATGTACAAGACCACCGCTTATGGTGAGAATGTGTACAGCTGGCTGGTGATTGTGGACAAGAATGAGGCATTCGACCAGGCTACGGCTGAGGCCAAGATCACGCAGGCCAGTGCTACTGCCGAGGAAGTGACCCAGAGCTATGATGTCAATGAGACGGGCCTTGTGGACATCAACGATGCTCAACTCACCTACGACATCTACAGCGGCAAGTACACCGACTTTGAGAAGGTCTCTGTGCGGAAGTTCCTGCGTGCGGATGTGACCAAAGATAAGGTCGTCAACTCCGCCGACGCCGTTGCGGTCGTCAAAAATTCCAAGTAAACCAAGGCGAATCCATGGCTTCCCCTCCCTTTTGGGAGGGGAGGCAATTCGCCATATTTTGGGGCTTTACCATTGCCTCCTGTTTTAGGAGACAATGGTAAGAATCCAAAACCGCTATTTGGAGGATACCCGTATGAAAAAACGCAGCGGCCTGTTAAGCGCCGTAAGTATTTTGCTGGTCATTGTGCTGGTGGCAGGGATCAGCCTCTCACTTCTCTCCTCCGGTCGGACAAGGCCGGACAATCCCATCAGCACTCAGCCGGATCGGCTCCAGGCGGAGTCGCTGCAAGGATCCGGCAGCACCGGCGGGCAAAGCTCCGGCAAGGATAATACAGAGAATACGGATACTGCCCAGGATCCATCAGAGCCGCAGAAGCCCGATGAGCAACAAAAGCCCGATGAGCCACAAAATCCGGATGACCCGCAGAAACCGGATGAGCCACAGAACCCGAATGAGCCGCAGATCCCGGATGAGCCGCAGAAGCCTAATGAGACACAGAAGCCTGATGAGCCACAGAAACCCGACGACACCAAGCCGGATCCATCAGGTCCCACAGGCCCCACGGATAACCCCGGCAAGGGCGACCAGGGCGGCTCCAAGTCAGACGATAACAAAGGCGGCTCCGAGGATTCCGGTGACCATGGTGATGGCACCGGCGGAGACGACGGGGACCACGGCGGCAGCGGCGGTGACCACGGCAGCGGCGGTGAAGAAGACGATACGCCCCGCATTTATACGACTCTGAAAACTCAGCAGCTTACCAAGGCAGAGCTGCCCGACGGCAAGCTGACCTTTGTGGCCTATCCCCTGGGCAAGGGCGACCTGCATATCCGTGTCCGGCTGAAAAATGAGACCAATTCCGGAAACGGATTGCTGCTTACTTCTCAGAATAACCAGGACTATGAGGCACAGCTGGATTTCAACGCAGATAACCTCTTTGTGCTGTCTCTTTATGATGGGGAGACCTTTCTGGGACTTGTTCAGTACCGGGTGGGCTATTACGCGAATCTCGCGGACGACACCCACCCGACGATGGGGGACTATCCTCCCTCCATCGTCACCAATCTGGACGGGGCCAGCCTGGACATGACCTCCCAAACCTTCCCCTTGACGGTGATCGCCCGCGCCAACGCCGAGCTGGGGGCCGGTGTGATCTACTCCAATCAGATTCGGGTCACGCTGGACGGCAAGACCGTGGAAAAGAGCTACGGCGATTCCCAGCCCACCTATGAGCTGTATTTCGAGCCCCCTCAACTGGGCGATGAGGAGACCCACATCATCCGGGTGCTGGCCTGGGACGGAAACGGAAACTCCACAATGAAGGTCTACACCGTCACCTACCATCAGATCAGCGAGGGCGATCCGGCAGGCTCGGTGGATGTGGTGCTGGATGCGACCACCATCGGCCTGGGCATTTTGGACACCGGGACGCTGGATATTGTGGAGGGCGAAACGGCGGCATCCGTGCTGCTGCGCTTCCTGCAGGAGCGCGGTTATGAGCCGGATTACCAGGGGTCTGCCACTATGAACTTCTATCTGCGCCGGATTAGCCGGGGCGACATTGCCTACCGAGCCAATGTCCCGGAGCATCTTTGGGAGCTGATCCTGCGGGACGGCATCACCACCAACGACAACTATGACCGGGACAGCATCGGGGAGTTTGACTATACCCAAGGCTCCGGTTGGATGTACTCCATCAACGGCACCCTGTATGAGGGTACCGGCATGAGCGGTTATAAGGTCCGCAACGGCATTACCATTTATGTGCGCTTCACCCTGTCCTATGGCAAGGACATCGGCGGCTACGATTCCACCGGAGGCGGCTACGGTTCACTGAGCAGCTACTGCGGCTTGTGGATCAACGGCGGCTACCAAGCCCTGGGCCACGACTTCGTGGAGACGGACCGTTTGGAACCCACCGAAACAGAGGATGGTTACATCCACTATCGCTGCTCCAAGTGCCATGAGGAAAAAACCGATATTCTCCCGGCCACCGGCGGCACGGAGCCATCCCCCACCGCCGCACAGGCGGCCCCCGCCCTGCTCCTGCGGCGGGGATCGGGCCTTACCCCTTATCAAAACAAATTCCATAGAACCTGGGAGGCAGCAGCATGAAAAGAGCAACACGAATATTAGCGGCATTTCTTTGTGTGCTGTTTCTGCTCCCAACGGTGGTCTTTGCGGAAGCGCAGCCCTCTTTGGAAAAACAGATCGCACAGAGTGCGGAGGGAATGTCCGCTCTGGGCGGCAAGAAGGGCGAATTGCTGAAGGACAGGGAGCTGTTTCCCGCAGGCGATTCCGTCTGTGACTGGCTGGCCATAGCTATGGCACTGTCCGGCACAAGGGAGAGCTATTCCGACTATTTGGCGGAACTGAAGGCCCATGTGGAGGACGCCTACGCCAAAAACGGATGCCTGGACCGCAACAAGGCCACGGAATACCACCGGATTTCTTTAACGGTGCTGGCACTGGGGGGCAACCCCACCAACTTCGGCACGAAGCCCGACGGCTCGGCCATTGACCTGATCGCAGAGGGTACTTACAACTATGCCCGTGATCCGGGCGCTCAGGGCTTAAATGGCTGGATATGGGCGCTGCTGACCTTGGATGCCGGGGACACAGAGGTCCCGGCAGACGCCCTGTATTCCCGGGAGGACATGGTAAATGCCATTGCCGCTTCCCAGGAGCCGGACGGCGGCTTCGGCCTGATCCCCGGAAAATCGGATGTGGACATCACCGCTATGGCGGTGCAGGCCCTAGCTCCCTATCGGGGCCAGATGGAGACCGAGATCGACGCAGCACTTTCCTATCTTTCCGGCCAGCTGACGGACACCTGCGGGTATATCGCCTACGGCGATGAAAACGCGGAAAGCACCGCCCAGGTCATCCTGGCCCTGTGTGCGCTGGGCATTGACCCGGAGACGGATAGCCGTTTTGTCAAGGGCGAGCACACCCTGCTGACGGAGCTTTCCCAGTTCCGGGAAGCGGACGGCACCTACCGCCATGTGCTGGAGGGGGCCGGCGACGGCCTGGCAACGGCCCAATCCGTCCTGGCCTTAGTGGCTGTGCAGCGTGTGCGGTCCGGGCAGCCGTGGGTGCTGCATTTTGACAGCACTCAAGCGCCCCGTGAGGCATTCGGCACAAATGGAATCATCATCTGCGCCGTGATCGGTGCGGTAGTCGTAATCGCCGCCGGTGCGATCTACATCATCGGCAGAAAGAGGAAAAAGGCATGAACAAACTGACAGATCAAATTCAGGCAGAGGTCAACAAGGTCGTTTTGGGCAAGGAGGACATCGTCCGCAAGGTGCTGCTGGCCATCCTGGCACAGGGCCATGTGCTGCTGGAGGATGTCCCCGGCGTAGGCAAGACGACGCTGGCCAAGGCATTTTCCAAAACGCTAGGTCTGGACTCCAAGCGTGTCCAGTTCACCTCCGACACCCTGCCATCGGATATTATCGGGTTTTCCGTATTCGATAAGGCAGACGGCAAGCTGAAATATCAGTCCGGAGCCATTATGACCAATCTGCTGCTGGCGGACGAGATCAACCGTACCTCCAGCAAGACCCAATCCGCTCTGCTGGAGGCTATGGAGGAGTTGCAGGTCACCGTGGACGGCGTGACCCGGCCCCTGCCGAAGCCCTTTATCGTGCTGGCAACGGAAAACCCGGTGGGTTCTGCGGGTACGCAGATGCTGCCCGCATCCCAGCTGGACCGTTTCATGCTCCAACTGAGCATGGGCTATCCCAATCGGGCCAGCACGGCGGCACTGCTGAAGGATCGCCATCATGTGGACCCGCTCTCTGCCTGCCAGACAGTGACTTCCCCTGCCGAGCTGGAAAAGCTCATTGCAGAGGTCAGCAATATCCATGTGGCAGACCGAATTTATGACTATATTGCAGAGCTGGTGGATCTGACCCGCTCCAACGCCTATGTGACCCTGGGTGTCAGTCCCCGTGGCGCTTTGGCTGTGACCCGTGCGGCCAAGGCCAACGCCTACTTAGAGGGCCGGGACTATGTGATCCCTGACGATGTGTGCGCCGTGTTCCCGGATGTGTGCGTCCACCGTCTGATCCTCAACTCCAAGGCGCGGCTCCAGGACTATACAGCGGCACTGATCCTGCAAAATGTACTTACCTCCGTCCAGAAGCCGGATGTCCGGGAATTTTCCAGCAAATGAGAAAAACGATCTTAGGCAGCGCCCTGTGTTATCTGATCCTGCTGCTGGCGTTGGCGGCGCTGCTTCTTACAAGCGGCTCCTTCTGGGCGCTGGCCGGACTCTGCTTGCTGCTCCTGCTGCCCCTGGCCTCCTGGGCGGTCAATTTCTATGTCCGCAGGCATCTGCAGGCGGACATTCTGACCCCGGCCACAGCGGCAAAACGCACGGCAGTCAGCTGTCGGGTGCGTATCCGCAACGGAGCGTTTCTGCCCGTAATGCGCTATGGCTGTCAGGTCTCTGTCCGCAATGATCTCACTGAGGAAGACCAGACAGTGACGCTGACCGGCAGCATCGGAGCCAAGGGCGAAAGCAGCCAAACCATCCTGCTGCAAAGCAGCTTCTGCGGCAGAGTGTATGTGCAGATCAGCCGGTTTACCCTGCTAGACTATCTGGGCCTGCTTCCCATAAAGGCCCTCGTGAAAGCGGATGCCCGTCTGACCATCCTCCCGGACCTGTATCCAATGGAGGCGGACATGACCGCCCGACCGGCCTATGCCGACGACGGCGCTTCCAATCGACGGGGTGAGGACCGCAGCGAGGTGTACCAGCTCCGGGAGTATCGCCCCGGCGATGACATCCGGCAAATTCACTGGAAGCTATCCTCCAAGTTAGATGAGCTGATTCTGAAAGAGGCCAGCCAGCCGGAGAGCCGTTCCCTTTTGGTATTCTGGGATAAGCGCACCGGCGGTAACCCCCAGCAGATGGACGCACTGGCGGAGGTCGTGTCCTCCGCAGGCATGGCACTGCTGCAAAGTGGTGTACCCTATACCCTGTGCTGGACGGACCGGGACGATCTGCAGGTCCAGGACATTTCAGAGGAAAACCAGCTTTTGCAGGCTATCCCGGCTCTGGTAAAGACCAGGGGCAGCGCTGAGTGCCGCCTGCCCAAAACTGACGGTTACAGCCGAATTCTCTGTTTCGGCACAGCGCCGGAAGAACAGCTGCTCACGGACGGACGGGTGCATTTCATCCTCTGTACCGAAGAACAGTACCCCGGTGCGACCACCTTTGCCCCGCAGAATTATTCCGAGGCCATGCAGCGACTGGAGGTTTAACCCATCATGCGAAAAAATGAAAACGGACTCCAGTGGATTGTCGCCGAAACGGCACAGAAAAAGCTGCACTTTCCCTGGGGCGCTTGGGTGGTCTGTGCCGTTCTGACGGTGGGCTTCTGCTTGCTTTTAACCGCTGCATTTCCCTCTGTTCCCTACCCATGGTGGGCCATGACAGCAGCTGCGATTTTGGTGCAGGCGGCGTTGCTGATGGCGTACCAAACCAAAATCGGGAATTGGCTCGTTCCGGTGGGCATTGGCGTACTGCTTCTTCTGAGCCTGGCACTGCACAAATTTGTCCTACCCGGTTTCGGCGCACTGGCAAATGATTTCCTGACCCTGCTGACCGGCAAGACCGGGAAAATCTATCTGGACTTTACGGCAGCGGATGCCCAGTTTCTGCCTTTGGCAGTAACGGTCCTGCTGCTGGCGGTGTCGCTGCTTCTCAGCCGCAGCGCATGGAGCGGACGGATGCTGCTGGCCTTGCCGATTCTGCTGCCCTGCTATGCAGCCCTGTTGCTGGGCTTGTTTCCCATAGGCATCGGCGGTGGGCTGCTGATCATTGGCACGGTGCTGCTGATGGTGCAGCGCACGGCAGCGGGAGAAGCCCTTGCGGGCGTTCCGGCGCAGCTGATCTTGCCGGTCCTGTGTGCAGCGCTGTGTCTGCTGATTGGCCTGTCCTGCCAAGACAAGCTGAATACAGACATGGTCGAGACGATGCAAACCCAGCTTCACCAGCGGCACTACGACAGCGATACCAATTCCATGCCGGAAGGAAACCTCAAGAACTTACCCGCCTGGAATAAAAGCGACACCCCGGCGCTGGAAGTCACAATGGAGCAGCCGGAAAAGGTGTATCTGCGTGGGCAGGTCTATGACACCTACACCGGCACCGGCTGGAAAGCAGCCGATACCGAAGAAACCGCCCAATATGAGGACCTTTTCTATTGGCTCCATGAGGCGGGTTTCTACGGCCAGAGTCAAATTGCACTGGCGGATGGCTATACGGAGACGGCCACACCGCTGTCCATGACTATACGAAATCTCTCCGCCTGTTCCGCCCACGGCTACTACCCCTACGCCGTCTACGGCAGCGAAACGCTGGCAGCGGACCGCATCGGGGACACGAATCTGCCCACGGCAGAGAGCCTGTATTATCTGAAAGGCAGCGTCCCGGACTGGTATCAGATCCAGCGGAACCTCTCCACAGCCCAGGGCCGGGAAAACATCGAGACCTATCTATCCAAGGAGCAGGCATACGCCGACTATCTCCGGGCCATCGACCTGCAAATGACTCAGGACAGTTGGGCCGTCCTCCAACGACAGCTGAAGCTGGACACTCAGGCCCGGACCATTGGCGACATCCGCACCATTATCTTTGACTATCTCCGGGAAAACATGACCTATGATGAGGCCGCCCGGACCATGAACGGCAGCAGCGACTTCCTGCAATATACGCTGGAGCGCAGCGGGCACGGGTACAGCATCCATTATGCTACAGCGGCGGTGCTGATGCTGCGCTACATGGGTGTTCCGGCCCGCTATGTGGAGGGGTATTACCTCTCGGCGGAGGATGCCGCCCGCTACAAGGCCGGTGAGACCATTACTCTGACGGAGGAAAATGCCCACGCCTGGGCGGAATACTATGTCAGCGGTGTCGGCTTTGTGCCTTTCGAGGTGACCCCCGGCTACATAGACGACGAGGAGTTGTCCCTGGGCGGCGACAGCCCGGATGAGAACACCTATGAGAATAACCCCCAGCAATTTGCGGAGGTGGAGCAGCCGGAGGAGATCGACGAGCACAAGCAGGATCGATTTGCCTTCTCGCTGAATGCCCACTACCTACTGCTTCTTCCCTTGCTGCTGATCTTGCTGCTGGCCGGGTGCATTTTCCATCGCCGCAGGGTGTTTCGGAAGAAGATGGCCGCTATCGACGCCGCAAACGACCGGGAGGCCATTGCCATGCGCTATGGCTATGCTGTTTGCCTGCTGCGCCACAGTACGGTGCAGTTCCCGGAGGATGCTGCGGAGGCCGCAGAACTGAATCAAAAAGCGCTGTTCAGCACCCAGGAGATGACCCCGGAGCAGCGCAGGGCTGTGGATTCATTCGCCATGCGTGTGCTGGCCGCCTGCAAGGGCAGCTGGACAGCCTGGGAGAGAATACGGTACCGGCTCTGGAACTGCCTGTACTGAAAACCAAAAGGAGGAAAGAAAATGCACAAAAGAGTAATGGCTCTGCTGCTCAGTCTGGTGCTACTGGTTTCTGCCATCATGCCGACCACGGCAATGGCCGCAGAGGACGAGAGCGGCAGTTTCGTGTTCGTTGCCATGAACGCCAACAGCACCATCGTGGAGCCGACCCGTATCCATTATGAGGCCGGGCAGACCATTCAACAGGCGCTGGCTGATTCGGACATTGAATTTGTCGGCCTGGAGCAGGGATTCATCTATGAGATCAACGGCGTTTCCGCCAACTACCTGCTCTATTATGACAAGGGCGGCTACAAGCTGGATGCCCCGGCTTCTTCCATCAAGGCCCTGTGCGTCCATGTATCTTCGACTTACTCGGACGAAGCATTTCAGCTGATCCTCCAGATGGCGGATTACCTGGACATGACCAACCATGTGCAGAATTATCCGGCAGCAGCCAACGCCTATGCGGCGGCGCTGAAGGGCCTGCGGACAGCAACTGCCGAATCGGCAGGGACCCTGCTGAAAAATCTAAAGGCCGCCATTGCCGATTATGCGGCGCTCTTAAAGGGGACTAAGTACACCGTCTCCGCCACAGCGACCCAAAACGGCAAAGCGGTGGAGGCTCCGGTCCTCGCCCTTACGGATGTCTATGGCAATGTCACCACTGGCACCGGCAGCGTCCAGGTCATCGCCGGTGACTATAAGTTCCGTGTGTCCGACGGCGGCCATAACCGCACAGAGGGAACGCTGACGGTCTCCGCCGACGCCCAGGTCTCTGTGACCCTGCCCTACGGCGAGTGGTTTGGCAATATCCGTCTGCTGGACGCCGATCAAGAGCCCTACCGCGCTGCACAGAACCGTGCAAACCATACGGCGCAGTATTGGATCGAGGATACAGCCAATGCTCTGAGCAGCGTGTATCTGAATGCGGCGATGGGCAATGTCCCGAATACCAAGACCACCAAGCTCCGCACCATTTATACCGGCACCAACGGCAAGGATATGTCGGGCACATCCCGCAGCTGGAACAGCACCGCCACATCCCTTACTTATCTGCTGACCTCTGGCATGGAGGGCAAGACCTTCGCGCTGGAAGCACAGTATACCGGCTCGGACGGCTACACGCAGATTCAGTCCTACGATGTCACCGTGACCCGTGTGCCCACGCTGAAGGCTCTGGCAGCCACGGCGGAGGGGACCAAGCTGCCCCTGGAGTTTGCGCCCAACACCCGGGAGTACAGCCTAAAAACCGTGTCCTCCACTGTGGATATTGACGCCGCACCATTTGGTGAGGATTATACCGTTACCGGAACCGGGGCGGTGCAGCTGACCGGAGACACGCAGGATCACATGATTCAGGTAGCAGCGCCCAACGGAGAGCAGAGCACCTATACCCTCCACATTCAGAAGGTAGCTTCCGTACCGGTGACGCTGGCTGTGCCCTCTGGCACAACGGTGCAGGTGATCAATGGGGCAGGATCCGAGATTGCCCCGGTGGATGGGACCTATCACTTGGTTCCCGGCGAAAGCTATACCTGTATCGCCACAAAGAATACCTGGTATCACACGCAGATCACCTTTACGGCTTCCGGCGGACTGAATGTGTCCGTCCCGGAGCCTGTCACCACCGACTGGCTGACCGATCTGGCATTCTACAACGGCACCTATGCCTCAAGCCGGATCGCCTACGCCGCCGACAAGACCTTCACGGCGGCAGACCACACCTACAACTATACGGTATCCGACTGCAACAGTTCCGTTGCCATGCAGGCCACGGCGGATGGGACTGTGACGGCGCTGTATCAGACCCAAAGCACCGTGCCGGAGATTCATAATCTTGCACGGATGGAGACGATCACAACGCCTGTCAGCAAAACGGGTCTTGCTCAGAGCCTGACCTACGCCGTGGCCAAGGCCGGTTACGGCCAGACGGTGACGATCCGCATTTCCAAGATAGAAAACGGCACTACCTACTACCAGGACTACGATGTTCAGCTGCTGCGGCAACTGCACCTGTCCAGCCTGACTGTTGCCACAAAGGACGAGACACTGCCCTTTGTAACTCCAAAGGGCGCAACGGCCCGCTTTGATCGAGATACCACGGATTATTATGTTAAGGTAGACCGGGAGACCGCCGCTCTCTACCTCTCCGGCACCTATCCCAACAGCAGAACAGACACCGCCTGCTGCGGCGGGTACTATGCCAAGGTCAACGGCGTACGCTATGACACGCTGGCCGGCGCGGAAGCGGTCCTGAACACAGACCTTTATAATGAGGATATTTCGGTACAGGTCTGCCACGCAGATACCGGCAGCATTGAGCTGACCTATACCGTCCATGTTCAGAAAAGTGACCCCATCCAACTGACCATCCAAACGACCCCGGCGGATGCCACGGTGTTCCTGACCAACGACCTGAACGGCAAGCGCATCGTGGAGAAAAACGGCACCTACAGCCTGACCCCCGGTGCCAGCTATTCCTACACTACCACCTGCGCCGGGTACATCGGTCAAACGGTGGAGCACTATACCGCCCCCGACAAGGACGGTACACTGACCATTACGCTAAAGAAGGCTCCAGCCAACGACAAGCTCATCAATTTCGATTCTGCGTGGCCCCACTTACGCCAAAACAATGAGAATAACGGTGTGGTGGACTACAAGACGCCGGTCTACGCCAAGGATGCCGAGCTGTACTGGGCTACCTCCATTGGATCCGGCTACGATGTGAACGCCTGCGGCTGCCCCATTTTGGTGGACGGTGCCATCTACACCTACTCCGGCTCCCGCATTTACAAGGTGGATGCTATCTCCGGCGAAATTCTCATTGATAAGCCCATGGATCACAACTCCAGCTTCGCCATCAACCCGCCCACCTACGCCAACGGTATGATTTTCGTGGGCCTGTCTGACGGCACGATCCAGGCGTTCGACGCCAATACCCTGGACTCCCTATGGATCTATCGGGACTCCATCGGCGGTCAGCCCAACAGCTCCATCGTCTATCACGATGGCTACATCTACACCGGTTTTTGGGTGGGCGAGATCAACGAAGCTCATTATGTGTGCCTGAGCGCCACCGACGAGGACCCCACGCAGACGATGGAAGAAAAGCTCCCCACCTGGTACTACACCAGCAAGGGCGGCTTCTATTGGGCCGGCGCTTATGTGTGCGACGACTTCCTGCTGATCGGCACGGATGACGGCGCTTCCGGCTACACCACCGGCAAGCCCAGTCTGCTGTCCTTTAACCCCAAAACCGGCGAACTGCTGTCCTCCTACAAGATGAATGTGACCGGCGACATCCGCAGCTCTATCACCCATTACAACGGCAAGTATTACTTCACCAGCAAGGGCGGCTACTTCTACGAGGCCACTGTGGACGAAAAGGGTACCATTGAGGATGTCCGCACCTTGAAGCTCTACAACTATGCGGACGATCCCGCCAATCCCGCCATGTCCACCTGCACACCCACCATTTACAATGGGCGGGCCTATATCGGCATCTCCGGCACGGCACAGTTCGGCGCATACAGTGGCCATAACCTTACGGTCATCGACATCCCCAACTGGGAGATCGCCTATACGGTACGCACCCACGGCTATCCCCAGACCAGCGGTGTTCTGACCACGGCCTATATGGAGGAGACAGGCTGCGTCTATGTGTACTTCTTCGATAACTTCACCCCCGGCAAGCTCCGGGTGCTGGAGGACAAGCCCGGCCAAACCGAGGTGTCTCTGAAGACCATGGAGACCTACACGGCCAGTGGCCAGACGGAGACCTATACGACGCCCTACAACATCTTCACCCCCAGCGGCGCACAGGCGCAGTATGCCATTTGCAGCCCCATCATGGATGAGTACGGCACCATCTACTTTAAGAACGACTCCGCCTACCTAATGGCCGTGGGCAGCACCATTGAACGCATCGAGGTCACGAAGCTGCCGGACAAGATGACCTACAATGTAAAAGACACCTTCGACCCCACCGGAATGCAGGTAACGGCCTACTACACCAACGGCAAGACCCGTGATGTGACGAAGTATGTGACCTGGTCGGAAAATCCGCTGAAGGCCAGCGATACCGATTTCCAGATCACTTTCCCCTACGCCATGTACCAAAACCGAGAAAACAGCGAGACCCTGGAGATGGAATACGGCGTCCACTGCGATAAGCCCATGACTACCCTGACCCTGACCATTGGGGACCAGACCGAGGTCAAATACGGTGATGTAAATGGGAATGGTAAAGTCGATTCCACGGATGCCGCCATTGTCTACCGTTATGCAAATGGAAAATATCAGTTGTCTGCGGATCAACTTTTGGCAGCTGATGTAAATGGTGATGGTGTCGTGAACACGACGGATGCTGCATTGATCTACCGTGTAGCAAACGGAAAGCTGTCAAAGTTCCCGGTGGAACAATAAATCATAGTGGTACACGGAAATAACCCGGATATGAAAAATGACCTCCCCAGCTTGACCCTATCGCAAGCAGGGGAGGCCATTTCTATAATCACAGAAGAATTGATAAAATGGGGTGGATGTATGGCTGAGTCTAAGAGCAGACTCCTATATATTTTGCAATATCTTTGGCTAAAAACAGATGCCGAGCATTATGCCACGACCGGGGATATCCTTACATACTTGCAGGAGAATGATATTCGCTGCGACCGGAAGACTATACCCGGGGATATTCAGAAGCTCTGTGACATTGGCATTGACATTGAGGAGGAGCGTAGCCGGGAAAATCGCTATTCTTTGAGCAGTCATCTGCTTACGCTGCCGGAATTGAAGCTACTGATCGATGCCGTGGAATCCTCTAAGTTTATTACAGCTAAGAAAAGCGCAGAGCTTATCGAAAAGCTCTCCCGGATGAGCAGCATATACCAGGCTGCGGAGTTAAAAAGCAATCTGTATGTCTCCGAACGGGTCAAGTCGTTCAATGAGCAGATATACTATCTGGTAGATAACATCAATACGGCCATCAACCATGGAAAACAAATCTCATTTCGCTACTTCCATTTCGATCAGCATCGCAAGGAAGTCCCCAATAATGGCGGCAAACGCTCTGGGCAGCTAAAAGCTCAAACACCTGCACCTCTAAAACGATTTATATCCAGCGTGAAACATAAGAGCAGTCCCATATCCACTCAGGCAGAAGCATTGGCGCAGGAAAGGATATAATGGAAGCGCCCCGCATCCCTTTTAGGGAACGGAGCGCTTCCATTGCCGTTCTGGTATTTCACAGTTTGAATTTATCCACAGAAATATCGATAAACCCAATCGGTTCGTCTTGCAGGAACATGACCATGTAAATGGGAAGATAGGTCAGCTTTCCGTCAGTCTTTACATTATCATTCGTGAATACATAGGCTTCCTGAATCCCGTATTCCGGAACCGCCATCACATTGTCCAGTGCCGAGTGCTTTTCGTAGTCCTTTCCGCTCTTCACTTCAATGGGGAGTACCCGCCCTGCTTGCTCGACAACAAAATCAAGTTCCCCCTTTTTCTTGCTGTTATAATAATACAGGGAATATTTGTGGGCATAAAGTTCCTGAGCCACCACATTCTCATAGACGGCACCTTTGTTGATATCTTTCTCTTTGGTGACGATTTTCAGCTTACAGGCTTTTCCGTATAAGGTGGTGAGCAGTCCCACATCTGACAGGAACAGCTTGAACAGCGTGCTTTTTTCATTCAGCATGAGCGGCACCGTAGGTTCCGTTGTGTTGAACACACCCAAAGCAACACCAGCTTTCCAAAGCCAGGTGAAGCTGTCCTCGATCCGGTCAAAGCGCAGTCCTTTCTTGATGTCCGCAATCATAAACCGCTTGTTCTTCTCATTCAGTTCGGCCGGGATAAGTTCATAAATGTGCGTGAGGAGCAGTTTGCGGTTTTCCGCTTCATACTGCGTAAAATCCAGCTTGTACTGCTCGATGATCGCTCTGTGTTCATCCATCACATCATCAATGCTTCCGGTCGTCCGGTATTTTTCCACCGCAGCAGGCATCCCGCCGATAATCAGATAGAGATTGAACATCTCCATGATTTTGCCGTGAATGACTTCCTCTACGGGCGTTTTGGATGTAAACGCCTTCCGCAGCGTATCCAATACGGGCTGGCCGACATGGAAGATTTGCAGGAACTCTTCAAAATCCAGCGGGTACATATTAAGCGTCTGCAAATAGCCGACCGGTGCGGATTTCAGATTCACGATCTCCACACCCAACAGGGAGCCGGACAGAATGTACCGGAATCGTTTATCGTCCACGAGAAACTTGACCTTCGTGGCGATCTCCTTGTATTTCTGAATCTCATCAATGAAAAAGACGGTCTTACCGGGAACAATTTTTTGATTGCTGTACAGGGATAGCTTCAGAATCAGGTCATCAATGCTTGTTGCACCGGCCAGAATCTCGACAATTTCCGGCTGCCGTATGAGATTGAACTCGATATAGTCACACCC
>OJAG01001018.1_pt1 | contig 18800 bp, 18 predicted proteins | sample 1589021 | NCBI WGS metagenome assembly OJAG01 (sample SAMN03283264) | human gut metagenome | biome: human-associated habitat; material: feces | host: Homo sapiens | place: USA | collected 2013 | reverse complement strand
GGCCCCTACGGGGCGGCAATGATTACACCGCCCCGTAAATTCCCTTTACGCTGACCTCGCCGGTAAAGACGCGGGTGTCGCCGGTCTCGTCGCGGACGATGAGACGGCCCTCGTCGTCCACGTCAACGGCGGTTCCGGCGCCGCCGTCGTAGGTGACGCGGCGGCCGAGATTGACGCAGAGCGCCTTGTAGCGTTCGCGATAGGGGGCGAAGCCCTCGGCCTCGTAGGTGTAGAGCGCGCGGTCAAAGCCGAAGTCGGTCATGTATTGAGCCAGCCACTCCGGGTCGGTGTCCATGTCCACGGGCACGCCCTGCAGAGCCAGGCTGGTGCCGTGGGGCAGACCCGCGGCGTCGAAATATTCCTGCGGCTGGGCCAGATTGATGCCGATGCCCACCACGATGCTGTGGCCGTCGGGGCCGACCTCGCACAGGATGCCGACGATTTTTTTGCCGTTCAGCAAAAGGTCGTTCGGCCATTTGATCTGGCAGTCGATGCGGTAGCGCTCGCGCAGGGCGTCGCAGACGGCCAGACTGGCAAACAGCGGCAGCGTGGCGGGCTGGACCAGGTCGGTCCTGATGACGGCGGTGTAGTACAGGCCCTTGTGGGGCGCATCAAGCCAGCTGCGGCCAAGGCGGCCCCGCCCGGCGGTCTGGTGGGTGGTGTAGACCGCGCCGATGGGACCGAACTTGTCCAGATTATGCTTGGCCCAAAGGTTGGTGCTGTCTACCTCGGGCAGGTAAATAACGCTCTCGTTCAAAATTCAGGCACCCTCTTCCAGGTAAAGCTGCATTTGCCGTTTTCAATCGTAATGACGCCGTAGCTGCCGCCGTCGCGCAGACTGCCGGGGTTGAACACCGTGGCCGCCGTGCCGACGCCGCGCACCAGCTCGCGCCGGTGGGTGTGGCCGAACAGCGCCACATCTGCGCCGCGCTCACCGGCACACTCGGCCAGGCGTTCACTGCCCATCTTGACGCCGTAGTGATGCCCGTGGGTGTAGAAGAAAAGCACCCCGCCGAAGGGGGCAAGCCCCTCGGACGGCTCGCTGTAGTTGACGTCGCAGTTGCCGGCCACGCGGTAGATGGGATAGGGCACCGGCTCCCTGCGCAGCTCCAGCGCGGCGTTCAGGTCGTACAGACCGTCACCGAGGTAGAACATGGCGTCGGCGGTCTCATTTTGCAGCACCCACCGCAGGTCGCGCAGGCGGCCATGGACGTCGGAAATGACTAGAATTTTACACATAGAAATAGACTCCTGTTGAAAAAGGCTTCTCCCCTGGGGGAGAAGCTGCCGCCGCAGGCGGCTGATGAGGGGAGAGCTTGCGGAGGTATGGCCGTGAATGGGCGATGACGCAGGGCTGCCCCTCATCCGGCCTCGGGCGAGGCCTCGGCCACCTTCAGTCTCCGCGCTAAGGGCCGCCTACGGCAGTTGCGCTCCGACACGCGCCTGCGGGCGCAGCCCCAAGGGGGAAGGCTTTTTATTTTATAAGCTCTTTATATATTTCACCCTTACTAAACGGTGTCCCGGCGGCGGCCTGTTTGGCGGCGGCGGCGGGGGGCAGACCGCCCGCTTGCAGGGCGCGGGCGGCGGCGACGGCTTCTTCCAGGGTCGGCGCGGCGGCCTGCTCGACGGCGGTAGGGTCGGCACCGGCCAGAACCAGCACATACTCGCCGCGGGGGTCGTTGTCCTTATAAAAGGCCACGGCCTCGCCGAGAGTCGTCTTTTTGATCTCTTCGTGCAGCTTGGTCAGCTCACGGCAGAGCGAGACCGAGCGGTCCGCACCGAAGGCGGCGGCCAGGTCGTCCAGCGTGCCGCGCAGCTTGTGCGGGGCCTCGTAGAAGATCATCGTGCGGGTCTCGTTCTGCAAAAAGGCCAGCCGTTCGCGGCGGTCCCGCTTGGGGACAGGCAGAAAGCCCTCGAACACAAAGCGGGCCGTGGGCTGGCCGCTGGCCGCCAGCGCTGTGACGCAGGCCGATGCCGCCGGGATGGGCACGACCCTGATGCCGCGCTCGTGGGCCTCGCGGACGATCTGTTCGCCGGGGTCGCTGATGCAGGGCATACCGGCATCGCTGCACAGGGCGCAATTCTCCCCGGCCTCGATGCGGTTCAGGATGGCCTCGCCGTGGTGGAGCGCGTGCTCATAGTAGCTGACCATCGGCTTTTTGAGGCCCAGATGGTTGAGCAGCCGCAGCGTGACGCGGGTGTCCTCAGCCGCGACAAAGTCCGCCAGGCCGAAGGTAGCCGCCACACGCGGCGGCATGTCATCCAGATTGCCGATAGGTGTGGCGACAAGATATAAAGTACCGGGCAATGTGAAAACCCCTTTTGATGTTGATATAATAGTATTATACCTGCAATAACAGACAAGTGCAAGCCAAAAAGAGAGGAGATAGGAGTGAGAAGATAGGAGATTTTCCCACAGCAGGGTTCTCTCCTTTCTCCTAACTCCTATCTCCTCTCTGAAAATTACTCTCCGCTCCGCTCCTCAAACCCGTATTCGTGTTCCTTTACGGGCAGGGGAGTGACTTCAACGTTCCCGATGCGGGCCCAGCGGTTGCTGCGCTCGATGAGGGGGACAAGGGCGTCGAGGGCGGCACGCTCGCCCTGGGCCTCCAGCGTGACGCTGCCGTCCCAGTTGTTGGCGACCCAGCCGGTCAGACCCAGATGCAGGGCTGCGGCGCGGGCATAATAGCGGAAGCCTACGCCCTGCACTGTGCCGGTGAAGCGCCAGCGGCGGCGGATGGCGCTCATGCGTCGATGCCAGTGACGGTGTAATCCCTGGCCTCGACAGCGGTCTTGAGGTCGGCGTCGGCCACATCGTGGGTCAGGGACACAACGGCAGTGCCCTTCTCGTGGCTGACCTCGGCGCTCTGCACGCCGTCCAGGGCCTCCAATGCCTTCTTCACGGTGGCCTCGCAGTGGCCGCACATCATGCCTTCAATGTGAATCGTCTTTTTCATGGCAGTTCCCTCCGTTTGGGTGGTTTTATTTTCCGGGGCAGGCTGCACGGGGCAGCTGCCGGTGGGGCAGGGGATTTCGGGCGCAGACGCGCGGACCGGGGCTCTGCGCTTCGGCGGGGCATCGTGGGCGGCGCTGCGCGGGTCAAAGGTGTTCAGCCGCAGGGCATTTGTGACGACGCAGACGCTGGACAGGCTCATGGCCGCGGAGGCGATCATCGGGTTCAGCGTGATGCCGAAGCCCGTGAACACGCCCGCCGCCAGCGGGATGCAGATGGCGTTGTAGAAGAACGCCCAGAACAGGTTCTGATGGATGTTGCGCACCACCGCGCGGGACAGGCGCACCGCGGCGGGCACATCGGCCAGGTCACTGCGCACCAGCACAACGTCGGCGGCGTCCAGTGCGACGTCCGCACCGGCACCGATGGCAATGCCGGTCTCGGCGCGGGTCAGGGCAGGGGCGTCGTTGATGCCGTCACCGACCATGGCGACGCGGCCCTGCTTTTGCAGTGCGCGGACCTCGGCTTCCTTGCCCGCGGGCAGGACGCCCGCAATGACATGGTCGGCGTCGAGGCCGACAGCCGCGCCGATGTGGCGGGCCGTAGCGGCGTTGTCGCCGGTCAGCATCACGACCTGCAGGCCGAGCGTTTGCATCTGGGCGATGGCTGCGGCGGAGGACTCCTTCACGACGTCGGACACGCCGATGACGCCTGCGGCCTTACCGGCCAGCGAGAAGTAGAGCGGCGTGATGCCGTCGGCGCTCATCTCGTCGCCCGCCTGCTGCAGGTCGTCGGGCAGGGCGCAGGTCTCGCGGATGAAATCGGCATTGCCGCCCGCAATGACCTTGCCCGCGACCTTGCCGCGCAGACCCTTGCCGGGCACGGCCTCAAAGTCGGTCACAGTGGCGTAGGACAGATGGTCCTTCTCGGCGCGCTGCAGGATGGCGCGGGCCAGCGGGTGCTCACTGCGAAGCTCCAGACCGGCGGCCATGCTGAGCAGGAATTTCTCGGGCACGTTGCGGGTGCCGCAGATTTTTACAACGTTGGGCTCACCGGTGGTGACGGTGCCGGTCTTATCCAGCAGCACGGCGTCGGTGTAGCCGGTGGTTTCGAGGCTGGCGGCGGTCTTGAACAGGATGCCGTTTTTGGCACCCACGCCGCTGCCGACCATGATGGCGACGGGCGTCGCCAGGCCCAGGGCACAGGGGCAGCTGATGACCAGCACGCTGATGCCGCGGGCCAGCGCAAATGTAAAGGTCTGGCCCAGCAGCAGCCAGATGACAAACGTGGCCGCGGCGATACAGATGACGGTGGGCACGAAGATGCCGGAGACCCTGTCCGCGGTCTTGGCCAGCGGGGCCTTCGTCGCGGCGGCGTCGCGCACCAGGCGGATGACCTGGGACAGCGTCGTGTCCTGGCCGACGCGCTCGGCACGGCAGGTCAGCGCGCCGTTCTGGTTGATGGTCGCGGCGCTGACGGGGGAGCCGGGGAACTTGTCCACCGGCATGCTCTCGCCGGTCAGGGCGGCCTCGTTGACAGTGGAGATGCCCTCGGTGACGGTGCCGTCCACGGGGATGCTCTCACCGGGGCGGACTAAAAAGAGGTCGCCGACGTTGACCTCACTGACCGGGACTGTGACCTGCTCGCCGCCGCGCAGGACGCAGGCGGTCTGGGGGGCCAGCTTCATCAGGCTTTTCAGTGCGTCGGTGGTTTTGCCCTTGCTGTAGGCTTCCAGCGTTTTGCCGACGGTGATGAGCGTTAAAATCATGGCCGCCGACTCAAAATAAAGGTCGTGGCGGTACTGCATGACCAGGTCGTCGTTGCCGGTGGACAGGCCGATGCAGATCATGACGATGGCGAACACGCCGTAGGCCAGCGACGCGCCGGCGCCGAGGGCGACGAGGGTATCCATGCCGGGCGCGCGGGTCTTGATGCCCTTCCAGCCCGAGAGGAAAAACGCGCGGTTGATCCAGCAGACGGGCAGGGTCAGCACCAGCTGGGTGCCCGCGTACAGGATGGCGTGCCAGCCGCCGCCGTGGAACACACTGCCCAGCGGCAGGCCGATCATGTGGCCCATCGAGACGTACATAAGCGGGACAAGGAAGCAGAGGCTGGCAATCAGACGCTTTTTGAGCTTGGGAGTCTCGGTGTCCTCGAGCTCGGCGCTTTCGCTCTCGGCGGAGGCGAGGGACGCGCCGTACCCGGCAGCGTCCACGGCGCGGAGGATGCGCCGGGCGGTGGCATCGGGGTCGGCGTCGGGGGCGTAGTCTACCTGCATCGAGTTGGTCAGCAGGCTTACGGCGACGGATGCCACACCCGGCACCGCCGCAACGGCTTTTTCCACATGGCTTGCGCAGGCCGCGCAGCTCATGCCGGTGATTTCGTAGCGTTGCATGGGGAAGGACTCCTTTTTAGAGAATAGATAAAAGATAATAGATAATAAAAACGGTGGAGTTTTTGCCCAAGGGCAAAAACAAAATCGTAGGGGCGGATTCTATATCCGCCCGTGGCACTGTGCGGAGAGGGCACTGTCCGGGCGCATATAGAATGCGCCCCTACGGGACACTTTTTAGCGGAGCGAAAGCGACGCAGTCCACCTGCTTTATTATCTTTTATCTATTATCTTTTATCTTATTAAAACAGATTTTCCGGCAGAACGATGTCGCTTTTTGGAACCTGGGACCAATCGAAGGTGCGGGCCAGAGCCTGGGGCGTTGTAGGGGCGGGGGAGGCTTGCAGGCCGCAGGCAAAGGCCAGCTTGCCGATGATCTCCTCGGGGGTGTATTTCTCCCGCAGGTTCTCGAGACTCTGGTCGCCGTCGCGCTTTGAGAGGCGGCGGCCATCGGAGGCCAAAAGCAGCGGCAGATGGTAGAATTTCGGCGGGGTCAGGCCCAGCTTCCGGTAAAGCCAGAGCTGGCGCGGTGTGCTGGACAAGAGGTCGCTGCCGCGCACGACCTCATCGACGCCCATCAGCGCGTCGTCCACAACGACGGCCAGCTGGTAGGCAAACACACCGTCGGCCCGCCGCAGGAAAAAATCCCCGCAGTCGCGGGCGAGGTTTTCTTCATAGTGCCCCATGTGGCCGTCCTCAAAGGCAATGACCTCGTCGGGCACCTGCACGCGCCAGGCGGGGGCGCGGATCTTGGAGCGCTCGGCAATTTCGGCGGGCGTCAGGCCGCGACAGGTCCCGGCGTAGATGACCTGCCCGTCGCTGCGGTGGGGCGCACTGGCCGCGTGCAGCTGACTGCGGCTGCAAAAGCAGGGGTAGACCAGCCCACGGCGGGACAATTCGTCGAAGTACCGCTGATAAATTTCGCTGCGGTCACTCTGGTAGACCGGCGGCGTCGGGCCGTCGGCGGCAAGGCCGAGCCATGCCAAATCGTCCACAATGGCGTCCGCATAGCTGCGGGGGCAGCGCTGGGTGTCCAGATCCTCAATGCGCAGCAGCACCTGCCCGCCCTTGCTTTTGGCGCTCAGCCAGGCCAGCAGGCAGCACATCAGGTTGCCCAGGTGCATCCGCCCGCTGGGGCTGGGCGCGTAGCGTCCCGTGCTCATTCCAGCGTGTAGGTGCCGTCGCCAAGGGCACGCAGATGGACACGGTAGAAGGCGGCCACGGCCTTTGTCATGGCCTCGGCGTCGGCGACGCTGGCCGTCTCGACGGCACTGTGCATCGCGAACTGGGCGCAGCCGATGTCTGCCATCGGGATGGGCAGCGTGTGGCTCTGCAAATTGCCCAGCGTGCTGCCGCCGGCCTCGTCGGCGCGGTTCGTGAACACCTGCACCGGCACGTCGGCCTTCCGGCAGATGGCGCGGAAGATCGCACCGCTGACGGCGTTCGTCGTGTACTTCTGGCTGGCGTTGTACTTGAGCACCACGCCGCCGCCCAGCCGCACGGGCGCGCAGGGGTCGGACTTCTGCGGGAAGTTCGGGTGGGTCGCGTGGGCGTTGTCGGCGCTCAGCATAAAGCTGTTGGCCATGGCGCGGTGGCTGGCCTGTGCGCTGTGGGGCACGGCTTCAAGGATGCGGTCCAGCACGTCGCGCAGGTAGCTGCTCTCGGCACCCATCCGGCTCGAGGAGCCGACCTCCTCGTTGTCGAACACGGCGCAGACGTTCAGCTTCTCCGCGTTCTCCGCCGCAAGGAACGACGTCACGGCCGAAAACGCGCACTGCAGGTCGTCGAGCCGCGGCGCCACGATGAACTCGCCCTGCGCCCCCGCGACCGTGCCCTTCTGGCGCGGGTAGAGGAACAGGTCGCCCGCGAGCAGATCCTCCGGCGCGACGCCCGCCGCCGCGGCGACAAGCGCCGTGTAGTCGGCCTTTTCGTCGCCGAACAGCGGCAGCAGGTCGACCTGCGGGTTCAGCTTCTGGTCGGCCATGCCGCGCGTCATGTGGATCGCGAGGCTCGGGATCACGAGCAGGTCGCGGTCGATGTTGACGAGCACGGTCCCGACGCCCGCATCGGTGCGCACGACGGCGCGGCCCGCGAGCGAGAGCGGGCGGTCGAACCACGAGGAGAGGATCATGCCGCCGTAGCCCTCGGTGTTGAGCTTTTTGTAGTGCCCCTCGACCGTGATCTCCGCGCCGGTCTTGACGCGGAAGGTCGGCGAATCGCTGTGCGCGGCGACGATCTGCATGCCGTTAAAGCGCTGCGGCACCGAGAACGCGAGCAGCGAGGAGCCGTTGCGCAGGACAAAGTAGCGCTTTCCGGCCTCGAGCCGCCACGGCTGGTTTTCAAAAAGGCGCGTGCAGCCGGCGTCCTCCAGCATGGCGGCGAGGTTTTCGACGGCGTGGAAGCACGACGGGCTTTTGTCGATGAATTCAAGCAGTTTCCGGTTTGTTTCGTTTGCAGTCTGCATTCTGATCTTCCTTTTTTAAAATAAGCAAAAATAGGCGCGAAGGGCGCGGGCGGCGGTCACGCTTTTTTACATGGCGCCGCAAAAGCAAAGGAACGCCTTTTTAAGGCGTACCTGAGCATACGTCTGCGCTTTATCCGAACATCCACGGGATGATTTTTTCCACATATGCGCTCCAGAATTTCATGTCGTGCATGCCGGGGCCCTCTTCATAGATATGCGGCACACCCTGCGCTTTTAAAAACGCGGAAAACGCGCGGTTGTTCTCGAGCAGGAAATCCTCCGTGCCGCAGCACATGTAGATTTCCGGCAGCTTCTTGCCGGCGGCGCGCAGCTTCTTCACGAGCGTTTCCGGATTGTTGTCGCTTTCCTCGACATGCTCGAGGTCGCCGAAGCATTCGCGGTAATACTCATAGTTTGCCACGGGGTTGCTCTCGCCCGGCTTCATGGACGCGATCTCGTGGACAATGAGCGCAGAGGAAAGCGCGGCCGCCTTGCCGAACGTCTCCGGATAAGCGAGCGCCGTGTGCAGCGCGCCGAAGCCGCCCATCGACATGCCCATGATGTACGTGTCGGCCGGGCTCCGGGCAAGGCCGAACGTCCGGCGCACGTAGTCGACCAGCTCCTCGCCGACAAAGGTCTGGAACTGGTGCCCTGTCGAAATGCCGTCCAGATAAAAGCTGTTCTCGACGCTCGGCATCACGATGGCAAAGCCGTACCGCGCGGCGAGCTCCTCCGGCACCCAGTTGCCGGCGCAGCCCGTGTAGCCGTGCAGAAGGAACAGCGTCTTCAGCTGCTTCGCCGGCTGGATTGCTTCTCCGACAGGCGCTTCCACGTGCATGTCGTTCGGAATCAGCATTTCAAAGGACGCCTGCCGCCGCAGCGCGTTCACGTACAGTTGAATTCTGAAATAGGCCATATCGTTTTCCTCCCTGAATTTGCATTTTCATTTATTTTAACACAAAACAAAAGCGATGTGTAGCCCCAAATTCGGCAAAACACATCGCTGTTGCATTCATCTGCATTCATTTTTGGTCGGGAACCGCGTCGAACTGCGTGAAATCCGGCACGTACCGCGCTTCGGCGGCGCTGCGCTCCTGGCAGAAGCCGTCGAGGTCGAGCGCCATCATGTGGTCGAGCACCTTGCGGTATTCGCGCGCGGTGACGCGGCGGTTGACGTCCGCATACCGCGCGTCCGCCGGGACGCGGCCCATCGGCACGTACTGCGCCATCAGGCTGACCGGCACGCCGGGGAACTCCGCCGCGAGCAGGTCGAGCACGGCGAGCGAATTGCGCGTGTGCGCCGGCAAAATCAGGTGTCGCACGATGACGCCCCTTTGCAGCAGGCCGTCATCGCCGTATACGTTTTCGCCGGTCTGGCGCACCATCTCGCGCAGCGCGGCGAGGGCCGTCGCGCGGTAATCCGGCGCGTTCGAAAGGCTCACGGCCAGCGCGTCGTCCGCGTATTTGAAGTCGGGCAGGTAGATGTCCACAAGCCCCTCGAGGCTGCGGAGCGTCTCGACCGATTCATAGCCGCCGCAGTTGTAGACGACCGGCACCTTCGGCTTGTACTGCCGCAGCGCCGCGGCAATCTGCCCGGCAAAATGCGTCGGCGTGACAAGGTTGATGTTGTGCGCGCCCTCGCTTTCGAGCGACTGCATGAGGGCGATGAAGCCCGCCGCGTCGAAATCGCGCCCGTGCGCATTCTCCGCGGAAATAGCGCTGTTCTGGCAGAACACGCAGCGCAGGGAGCAGCCCGTAAAGAAAACGGCGCCGCTGCCGCGCGTGCCGCTGATCGGCGGCTCCTCCCAGAAGTGGAGCGCCGCGCGGGCGATGCGCATCTTCTCCCCGCTGCCGCAGTAGCCGCGCTGCGCAGCGCGGTCCACACCGCAGCGCCGCGGGCAGAGCGTGCAGCCCGTCATTCGGCGTCTCCCCGCAGCATCAGGAACGCGGCGTTCGAGCCGCGCTTGCCGCGCGTGACGCGGTGGGAAAAGACGAGGTCGCTGTTCTCCATCGAGCACACGCCGCCGACCGTGATGTTCTCCGGGCGCACGCCGCAGGCGAGCATGAACCGCCGGTTGCATTCCCACAGGTCGACGTGGAACTTGCCGTTCCCGTCGTCGGTGACGAACGCGTCGCTCTCGGGCAGCGCGAGGAATTCCGCCGCGCAGGGCTCGTCGACCTCAAAGCTGCGCTTCGAGATGGACGGGCCGATCGCCGCGAGCAGGTCGACGGGATCGGTGCCGAACTCCGCCTGCATCTTCTCGACCGTCGCCTTCGCCATGCCGTTGACCGTGCCGCGCCAGCCGGCGTGCGAAAGGCCGATCGCGCGGTGCTTCGGGTCGTAGAAATAGAGCGGCACGCAGTCCGCGCAGTAGACGAGCAGCGGCAGGTCGGCCGTGTCCGTCACAAGGCCGTCGACGCTCTCCATGTCCTTCGGCTTCCAGATGCCGACGCCGGCGTTTTCCATCGTGACGCGGCGCACGACCGTGTGGTGGTCCTGCGCGCCGGCCGTGATGCGCTCCGCCGGGATCTGGAGCGCCGCCGCAATGCGCCGGAAATTCTCCGCGACGTTCTCGTCGCTGTCGCCGCGGCCGAAGCCGAGGTTCATCGCGGCGAACTCGTTGCGGCTCACGCCGCCGATGCGCGTCGAAAACGCATGGGCGACGGGCAGGCTTTCCCACGCGTCGAACACGAGGAGCCCGACGCCCGCTTCGATTTTCAGCTGCATGTTTTCGATCTGCATCGGCTCCGCCTTTCTCGGCTTTTCGATCTTCGGCAGGGGGATCGTCTTCTTCGTGACCGTGATCCCCTCGTACTTCTGCTTCACGCGCACCTGCCCGCAGAACTCCCAGCCGCAGCGCGCGCACCGGAACGTCGCGCGCAGGCTCTTGTTCTTCACGCTCCACTTGCCGCGGCGCTTCGCCTCGCCGCCGCACTTTTCACAGGTGAAGCGCAGGTGCTGCCGCTCGATGAGCGGGCTTTCCGGGTCGCAGATGTAATTCGTCTTGAACGTGATCCGGCGGTAAAACTCCGGGTCCGTGCAGTCCTGCACATGCGGGCGGAAGCTGTCGCGCGTGTAGAGCTTTTTCAGCACCAGCGCGGAAAGCACGCTGTCGTCGAGCGCGCGGTGGTGGTCGAGCTGGCCGTCGTCGACGCCCGCCAGCTCCGCCGCCCTGGAAAGGCCGAGCTGCTCCTTGCCGTCCAGGCCGAGCATCTGCTCGCAGTACACCTGCATGTCGGCGTAGCGCGAGAGGAACGGCACGATCTCCGAGCCGCCGAAATAGCGGCAGTTTTCGATCAGCGCCAGAATGTCCGACGTGCCCCACGTCGCGATCACGCAGTCACCCGCCCACTTGCGGAACCGGCTGACAACCTGCATAAAGGGCATCGCGTCGGTGAGATTTTCATCCGTGATGCTCGTCAGGTCCGAAATGACCGTGCTGATCTTCTTCGTGACCTGCGGCCGGACAAAGCACGAGAACCGGTCTGCGATATTCAGCTTTTTATCGAGCTTGACGGCGCCGAACTCGATGATCTCATTGATAAATCCGTGGAGCTTGCGGCTGTACGCGCCGTTCCACTCCAAATCCAAAACAACTATATTCATCTGGTCTGTGCTTTCCTGAAAAATTTTTGAGTTGATATTTCGATCCGTTTGCGCGGACACTCGCCGCGGGCCGCGCCCGCACGGGAGCTTTCTGAAAGAACGCGTCCCGCGCGCCAATTTCCCCCGAAAACGAGCTTGTGCACACAAGCGACCCCGCGGACAATCGAGGCGGGCCGTGCCCGCCAAGCGACCGCGCGGACACCCGCTGCGGGCCGTGCCCGCCCGCTCAGCCGCGCGCGGGACCAGTGACGGGCTCGTCGTAATCGACGCCGAAGGTCTCGACCGTGACCTTCTCCATGACCTGATCCTCGCGGGGACGGTCCGACCAGTCGCGGGGGCTCGCGACGATCGCCTGCGCGACGTCGATGCCCTCGATGACCTTGCCGAAAGCGGCATACTGGCCGTCGAGATGCGGCGCGTCGTCGACCATGATGAAGAACTGGCTGCCGGCGCTGTTCGGGCGCTGGCTTCTCGCCATCGAGAGCACGCCGGTCGTGTGGCGCAGGTTGTTCTCAAAACCGTTCATCGCGAACTCGCCCTTGATGCCGTAGCCCGGGCCGCCCATGCCGGTGCCCTCCGGGTCGCCGCCCTGGATCATGAAGCCGGGGATGACGCGGTGGAAGATCGTGCCGTCGTAAAAGCCCTTTTGGATCAGGGAGATGAAATTGTTCACCGTGTTCGGCGCAATTTCGGGATACAGCTCGGCCTTGATCGTGCCGCGGTTGGTCTCAATGGTAACAACAGGATTCTGCATGTCTGTGGACTCCTTCCTAAATTTGTCCCGCGCGCTGTGCAGACGGGACAGCGTTCGATTTGAAGTATCCAATAGTATAACACAGATTTATAAAAATGGGAAGTGATTTTGCTTTGAAGCTGGTTTCTTGGAACGTAAACGGCCTGCGCGCCTGTATGGCGAAGGGGTTTGCCGACTTCCTGCAGGCGGAGGACCCGGACGTCATCTGCCTGCAGGAGACGAAAATGCAGAAGGAGCAGGCGGATTTCGACTTTCCGGGCTATACGGAATACTGGTTTTCCGCCGAAAAGAAGGGGTACTCGGGCACGGCTGTGTTCACGAAAACGGAGCCGCTCTCGGTTTCGTACGGGATCGGCCTTGCGGAGGTCGACGCCGAGGGCCGCGTGATCTGCGCGGAATACCCGGACTTCTACCTCGTTACGGTCTATACGCCGAACGCCCAGCGCGAGCTCGTGCGCATCGATTTCCGCATGGCGTTCGAGGACGCGTTCCGCGCGTACCTCGAGAAGCTGCACGAGAAAAAGCCGGTCATCGTCTGCGGCGACATGAACGTCGCGCATAAGATGATTGACATCAAAAACGCCAAGGCGAACATCGGCAACGCCGGCTTCTCCTATGAGGAGCGCGGCAAGTTTTCCGAGCTGCTTGCGGCGGGCTTTACCGATTCCTTCCGCATGCTGTACCCGGACCGCACCGACGCGTACTCGTGGTGGTCGTATATGGGCAGGGCGCGGGAGAAGAACGTCGGCTGGCGCATCGACTACTTCCTCGTGACCGACGAGCTTAAGGAGCGGGTCGAGGACAGCCGCATTTTGAGCGAGGTGACGGGCAGCGACCACTGCCCGGTGGAGCTGATTTTGAAATGATGCCGTACAGAGAAATGAAAACGGAAACGCTGCTGCTGCAGCCCGCGGAAAACGGCTGGACGGCGGTGCATAAAAAGTATAAAACCTACTACGGCTCGCTCGCCTGCGAAGCGGAGGCGGACATCGTGCGTCTGTCGGCCATATTCGGCGAAAATGCGGCGGCGCGCAAAGAGGCGGTCGAGGCCGCCCTGCGGGAGATCTTCACGAATACTGCGGCGCAGCGCGTCCTGCTCGACGGCGGGGAAATCGCGCGCGAAGCGTGGCAGAAGGCGGAGGATGCGCGCAATGCGGCGCTGCACCGAACGGCGGCGGATTACGCGGATGTTCTCGGCCGGGCCGTGCACTGCGTGATGGATCGCCCGCTCGGCTCACGCCATCCTCGATATCCGGACATGCTGTATACGGTCAATTACGGCTGTGTGCCCGGCGTGCTGGCCGGCGACGGCGCGGAGCAGGACGTCTACGTGCTCGGCCCGACGGTGCCGCTTGAGACGTTCGACGGCGTCGTGATCGCCGTCATCCACCGCTTTGACGACTGTGAGGACAAATGGGTCGTTGCCGAGGCAGGCGCCCGGTACACGGCGGAGGATATCCGCGCAGCCGTCGCGTTTCAGGAAAAATATTACCGCAGCGAGATCCTGCTGTAAAGGCGCCCGTGCGGTTTTCGGGAGATTGAAGATGCAGGAAGCACTGATGCAGCGGCTGCGCGCCATCACGCCGGAGGAGCGGCGCATTCTCGACGGCGGCGCAGTCGACAAAAACGCTTACACGGCCAAGGCCGTGTTCACGGTGGACAGTGAAAAAATGCTGGAGCGCGGGCGGCTGATCTCCGTGCGCGCGCACACGCGCTTCGCGCCCTTTCCGCGCCATGCGCACAGCTATATCGAGATCATGTACATGTGCTCGGGCAAAACCGTGCACCGCATCAACGGCGGCGAGCCGGTGACGCTGAACGCCGGGGAGCTGCTGTTCCTCGGGCGCGGCGCGTCGCACGAGATCGAGCGGGCCGGCATGGACGACATCGCGGTGAATTTCATCGTGCTGCCGCAGTTTTTCGACACGGCGCTCGAGCTGATCGGCGCGGACAACACGCTCGGCCGTTTCATCGCCGATTCGGTCAGCCGCGCGGGCGGGTCGGACTGCCTGCTGTTCCGCGTGGCGGACGTGCTGCCGGTGCAGAACCTTGTGGAAAACATGGTCTGGGCGCTCGTGCAGGAGACGAAAAACCGGCGGCGCATCACGCAGAACACGATGGCGCTGCTGTTCCTCGAGCTGCTGAACTGCACCGACCGGCTGGCCGCGCCGGCCGACGAGGGCGAGCAGAGCACGCTGGTGATGACGGTGCTGCGGGAGATCGAGGAGAACTACCGCGTCGCGAACCTGACCGAGCTTGCCGCGCGCTGCGGCGTGACGGTCTCGTACCTGAGCGCGGCGGTGCACGCGGCGACGGGCTCGACCTTCAAGGCGCTGCTGCGGCGCAAGCGCATGGAAAAAGCCGCGGGGCTTTTGAGCCGCACGCGGCTGCCGGTCGGCGACGTCATCGCGATGGTCGGCTACGAAAACACGAGCTATTTCCACCGCACCTTTTCGGAAATGTACGGCATGACGCCGCGCGAATACCGTCTGCGGCAGAGCGGCTAACCGGAAAAGCGGGAAAAATGCGGGATGAAACAAAGCGGACAGGAGGGAATGCGGATGATCGGGCTTTCGAAATTGCAGGCGCGGCGGTTTCTGCTTTTGAAGCACGGCCTGCTCGGGCCGTACCGATTCAGGGGGAAAAGCGGCGCGCTCGAATACGTCCGGCAGGCGGGCTGCATCCAGTTCGACCCGGTGGACGTCTGCGGCAAAAACGTCGAGCGCTGCATGCGCCGCTTCGCCGCGTTCAACGGCTGCGCGCAGCTTGCGGTGCCCGGCGGGCCTGATGTTCCGGTTTAGCAATAGCAAAGGGAGGAAAGCTCTGCTCGGGCTTCCCTCCCTTTGTTATTCTTGTTGATTTTGGTCTATGGCATCCTGATATCTACGGCCACATACGCAAGTTTTTGTATATGGAGAATTGATAAGCCCGCAACTGCATTTCCATCCGACAGGCTGAAAATACAGTGGTGGGTAGACATTTCGCTGTGGCTTTGTAAGAGCGACAATCAAAGCAAAAATGTGAAAGAAAAATCCCCATTTAAACCAGTTTTCATTATAACCTCGATTTATTACAACCTTTTGTACGACAATACCCCAAATGAGTCCCCAAGTCAGTAAGCAAATGATGATAATAAGTATATACCAGAACAAGAAATCATGTAAGTCACTATACATTTTTGCTGCCTCCTCTCGGTTCTGCACATAATTCTGATCTTTAACACAATAATACCTTTAAATTATGCTAAAGTCAAGAAAAAACTGATAATTAGCATTTTTTAGGTGAAGTTCGTGAAAATCTATGATTTTAACGGAAAAAAGAATATATGTGGAGAACGCGTTCACTTGGCGCGCCGCCGCTTGAGGCTGTCTCAATCGGACTTGGCGGCGCAAATGCAGGTGGCCGGTATCCTTATTGAGAGAGATAGTATAAGTCGCATTGAGATTGGAACACGTTTTGTACCGGATTATGAATTGCCGGTTTTTGCGAGTCTTTTGCATGTCAGTGTACCATGGTTGCTGGGAATTGAGGAGTAACAGTTCCATGAATTCGGTTATTCGCTCGACGGCGGCGCGATGCAGCGGTATGCTTACCGGCTTCGAACCGACGGCGGGGAAATCCGGGTGGAGGCGGAGGGCGAGCAGCTCCAGATGACGGACAATTGAAGAACATGAAAAAGAGCGCAGCCTCCGGTCATGGGGCTGCGCTCTCGTTTTGTTCAGGCTTCGTTCCGGCCGCGGCGGTGCTGCTCTCCCTGCCCGGTGTCGCTGTGCGAGCCGGCGCCGTTTTGCTGTCCTGCGCCGTTCTGCGTGCCGGCCGCGTCGGGCGCGGGGGAGGCGGACGCGCCGCCGGTGCTTTCCGCGTCGTCCTGCGGCGAGAGGGCGGCGATGCGGCTGCGGATCTCGCGCATCGAAAGGCCGCGCACGTCGTCCGGCGTGACGGTGGGGTCCAGCGCTTTCAAAGCGAGGTAGGCCTCGTACTTCCGCACGCCGAGCCCGGCTTCGGCGGCTGCCTCGAGCGTTTCCGCGTCGGCGGACTGGCAGGCCACGCCCGCGCAGCGCGTCTCGATTTCCGCGGTGATCGCCGCGCTCTTTTCCGCGCTGTCGGCGGCGACGGAGACGGCGGCCTCTTCGCCGCTGTCCTCCACCAGCGCCGCAACGGCGTCGCCGTACGTTTGGTGCGTCAGGTTAAGCGCGTCCACGGCATCTTCCCCGCCGGACGAAAGGCAGGTGTAGGAGACGACGCGGTCGAACGCGTTGACCTTCAGCTCGACGGTCTCCCCGGCCTCCACGCTGATCGCGGCCACCGGCATCGAGTAGACGCCGTAGCCCGTCAGGGCGAACAGGAGGAGCAGCGCGCAGCACACGGCGGGGACGGCGCGGCGCAGCGCGGTGCGGCGGGCGCGCGCATACAGCTTTTCGTGCAGGAAGGCTGCGGTGCCGTCCTTCAGCGCTTCGTCGGCGCGCACGTCTTCAAAGGCGCGTTGAATCTTCTTATCCATCGGCATCATCTCCCAGCGATTCCCGCAAAAGGGCCTTGGCGCGCTTGAGCTGCGTGTAGACGGTGTTTTCGTTCCGGCGCAGCAGCGCGGCGATTTCAGAGGCGGTGTACTGCTCGTAATAAAAGAGGTAGACGACATCGCGGTACTTCGCGGGCAGGGCCAGCACGGCCTCGAGTACCTCGCGGTGCTCGTCCGTGCAGGCGATCTCGCCGACATCGTCGAGCGAGACGGTCCGGCTGCGGAAAAAGGATTTCAGCAGGTCCCGGCAGGCGTTCACGGTCACCCGGATGATCCAGGCCTTCTCGTGCGCGTCGCTTTCGAACGCACCGGGGTAGAGGGCGTATTTCAGAAAAACGGTCTGAAAGATGTCCTCGGTGTCGGCGTGATTTTTCAGATGCAGCATGCAGATGCGCCGCACGGTGTCCGCATACCGCTCGATGGCCTGTCTGGCCTCCTGCTCGCTGCGCATGTTGATCCCCTCTTCAGCCTCAGCGGTTTCTGCCGCCCCGGTAGCCGGTGCCGTCGCGTACGGGCACGCCGCCGTTCGGGCAGGCGGTGTTCGCGGAATCGCCGTCCGCGCCGTTTCTGCCGCCCCGGTAACCGGTGCCGTCGAGCGCGGGCACGCCGCCATTCGGGCAGATGGTGTTTGCGGAATCGTTATCCGCGCCGTTTCTGCCGCCCCAGTAGCCGGTGCCGTCGAGCGCGGGCACGCCGTCGTTCGGGCAGAGGTCGTTCGGGCATTCGGCGGAGCCGCCGTTCTGGGCCCGGCCGCAGCGGTTTGCGCAGAGCAGCGCGTCCTCGGCGGCGGCTTCGCAGGCCGTGAACGCCGCGCGGCAGAAGCCGGGGCCGTTTCGGGCGGGCGCTGCGGAGACGGTGATGCTGCCGGCGGTCAGCGCGGCGGCCATGGCGGCAAGGATAAGCAGTTTTTTCATTGTAGATTCCTCCGTTTCAAATCGTTCTATAGACAATACGATTGAGCGGCGCGGAATCTTTCATGTCCGGAAAAAATTTTTTTGACCGGGCGGAAATCTGTCTTATTTTGCAAACCGCAGGACGTTCCAGGAGGTCTTTGCGAGCTTTGCGCGGAGCGTTTCGCCCTCGTAAGCGGTGCGGTCCGCGACGGTCTTCGGGACGACGGCCTGCTGCTCGGCGGTGTTGACGGCCTTCATGTCGCTGTTTTCCAGCACGATGTGCTCGCACAGGCGGTAGCCGGCGAAGGCGCGCAGGTCGATGTCGAGCACGACGTCGTCCGTCACGCTGCGGTTGACGGCGAACACCGTGACCTCCTCCTTCTCCTCGTTCCAGACGGCGATGGACTCGACGTCGGTGACGTCGGTGAAATCGAGCGTGTCGTGCTTCGGCGAGGAGAGCACCGGCTGCAGCGCCGTGCCGCGGCCGTACTTCGAGGCGTGCAGGAACGGGTAATAGATCGTCTGCCGCCACGCCGGGCCGTTCTCCTCGGTCATGATCGGCGCGATGACGTTGACGAGCTGCGCCATGCAGGCCATCTTCACGCGGTCGGCATGCTTCATCAGCGTGATGAGCATCAGGCCGACGAGCAGCGCGTCCTCGAAGTCGTAGTGGTCCTCGAGCAGGTGCGGCGCGATCTGCCACGGGCGGTTCTGCATCGTGTCGTCGTCGGCCTCGTTGGCGTGGAACCACACGTTCCATTCGTCGAAGCTCAGGTTGATGTTCTTCTTCGCGCGCTTCCTGGCCTTCACGTAGTCGCAGGTGGCGACGACCGTTTTGATGAAGTGGTCCATGTCGTCGCTCTGCGCGAGGAAATTCGCGGTGTCGTTGAAGCGGTTGCCGTAGTACTGGTGCAGCGAGATGTAATCGACGCTGTTGTACGCCCAGTCGAGCGCGGTGCTCTCCCACTCGGGGAAGGTCGGCATGCCGGTGTTCGAGCTGCCGCAGAGCACGAGCTCGATCGACGGGTCGATCTGCTTCATCGCCTTTGCGGTCTCGTCGGCGAGGTGGCCGTACTCGGCCGCCGTCTTGTGGCCGGTCTGCCACGGGCCGTCCATCTCGTTGCCGAGGCACCAGACCTTGATGTTGTGCGGGTCCTTCACGCCGTGCGCGATGCGCAGGTCGCTGTATTTCGTGCCGGAGGGGTGGTTGCAGTACTC
>OJAG01001017.1_pt1 | contig 18815 bp, 15 predicted proteins | sample 1589021 | NCBI WGS metagenome assembly OJAG01 (sample SAMN03283264) | human gut metagenome | biome: human-associated habitat; material: feces | host: Homo sapiens | place: USA | collected 2013 | reverse complement strand
AGTTATCCAGATGCTGTACCGTATCCTTCATTAAGGGGACTACCCGGATCTTGCCGCCCTTTCCATGAAGCGTCACAGCCGGGGTTTTATCAATCCGCAGGTCACAGATTTTCACATCCAGGGCCTCCTGAATCCTCGCACCTGTGTCATAAAGGAAGATCATCAGGAATTGATCCCTCAGTCCCATTTTTGTGCGGGTGTCAGGTGCCGCAAACAGAGCCTTGACTGCGTCCTCGGACATATAGTCCACCTCCCGAAAACGCTCCTTTTTCTGAATCTTAATCGCTGCCAGCTCACTGGACAGGCTGATATACTCCGGCCTGCAGGCAGAAGCGTAAGTAATAAATGCGCGTATGGCAGCCAGTCTGTTATTCCGGGTAGCGGGACCTATGCCTTTTTCTTCTGAAAGCCAGTCCAGGTATGCCAACACCATTTCATAACGGATCATTTCAAATGTAACAGACATCATGGAAATCTTTTTCTGTTCCGCTATATATTTCAAAAGCTGGTTCCATGCAGTGCGGTATGCTTTTACGGTATTGCTGCTGGCGTGCCGCTGGTTTGGCAGGTAGATCAGGAGAAAATCTCTCAGTAGGCTGAACAGCTGCTCGTCTTTTACTTTTCCCATAGCTCTACCCTCGGAATCAGACGATTCATGGCTTCCCAGTCAATCCCGGCTGATTTCACCAGTTTTTCCGGAAGCAGATGGATATAGTACGCGGTTGCCTCCCAATCCTTATGGCCCATGTATGTCTGCAGATAAGGAAGCCGTGAGGAAAGTTCTTTCTTTTCATCCAGCCAGCGGTTCAGGACAGCCGTTGCGAATCGATGACGGAGGTCATATACCCGGACGGCAGGAAGAAGGTCTTTGGGAATTCCCGGTTTTGTGCGGGCAAAGAACCATTTAAATTTCCCCTGTATCTTCTGGGCGGAATAGGGGCCGCCATCCGGTGCGGGGAAGAAATATGCGCTTTCCGGAAACGCGGCGTCCCGGATGCTGGCATAAGACCTTGCAAGGGAAAGCATGTCCTCAGACATTACGATGGTTCTGCTTTTACGCCATTTTGTTTCAATGATCCGAACCTCTCCGCTGTTTAAATCAGCCTCGTTTCGCCTAAGATTTCTCCCTTCATTTGGCCGCAGACCGCAGGTATAGGTCATCCGAAAGTATGTACGGAGCAGAAGCGGACGGAATGGGTCGCGTGGATACTGGTAACAATCGATTTCATGGAACAGCGCTGCCAGCTCATCATCCCCAAACAGATAAGGAATGAATACAGTGCCTCCGGCAGTAAAACGGTCTGGGAGGATATATGCCGCTTTCCCTATAGATTTTTGATATTTCCCCAACGCCCTGACAAAAGCTGCCTTCCCGTGGATGGTCTGCGGTGATTTCCCCGGTTCTGGCTTCAGCCAGCTCAGCACAATGGCCTGGGTAAGCTCCTGCTGGCCGGGATATACTTCAAAGCAATGGCGGTCAAAACTTTTGGCCCTTTCCAGGTAAGTGTTTTCGGAATAACCGAGGGCGCGTTTCAAAGCGATCATACTTTCCAGATCCTGTGCAAATCCACTGGCAAACTTATCATTCATCCCTCCAGCCCCCTTTCCAGGGGGATGCCTTTAAAATCAAGGGCGCATTCTTTTAAGTTGCGGGTATCAAGGGAAAGGTACTGCCTTGCAGACTTTGGATCGTCATGCCCCAGGATCTGTGTGATGGTTGTAAGCGGCGTTCCTGTCACCAAAAGCTTTTTTGCCAGCCGCCGCCGGAGTCCGTGGAACCCTTTCCCATCAAAGGCATGGCGGTAAATCCCGGCTTTTCTTTGGTATTGCTGAAACATACATCCAATGCTGACCGCATCCGCCAGCCCCGTCCTGGGGGCAACCAGGCGCAAAAATACTTCCGGGCTCTCAGAGCGCGGCCTTGCATTCAGGATATAATCCTGCAAGGCTTCTCCCGCCTCCTTAACCAGCGGGGTATAGCTTACACGCCCTGTTTTCCTTTGAAGGAGTCGGATTTCTCCTTTTCGCCAGTCAATATCTGTCAGTTTTATCCGGATCAGATCCCCGGCCCGCAGACCTGTTGTTGCTGCAAGAAGAATGATTGCCCGGTCCCGTTTTCCCATCTCGCTGTCTGTATCAATCACTCGTAGGATCTCGTCCAGCTCCTCATCCGTCACATAGCTTTGGATTGGCATATCTCGATAGACCCGGTAGGAGAAAAGCTCAACACAATCTGGGGCCGGGAGGCTGCTTTCTTTCAGAAATATGTGGAAATGTTTCAGATAGAGCAGGATGTTATGCAGGCTGGAGGTTTTTACTTCCGCCGCCGTTTTCAGGATAAATTCCCGGATCTGTTCTACCGTCACCCATTCCAGGGAAGCATACCCTAAAGATTCAAAGTAATGCAGGTATCTGCGGACTACCCACACCACATCGTCCCTGGTATTCGGGCCATAGCCTTTATAATCCAGGAAAAGGTCGATGAGCTTCTCGTTATCCTCCGAGATCGGATACTTTGTCCCATGCTTTGGCATATTTAAATGCAAGGTTCCCGTCAGATAGAACTCGTCCAAGCGGTTTGCCGCCGATTTTACCCGTTTGTAGTAGTGGATGGAGATTTCTTCCCGATCCAGACGTTCTTTCTGAAGATCCACAAGCTCCCTGGTGATTGCCGGGTCATAGAAACATACGCCTCTTTTTTCGTAATAAACGGCAACAGTCTGAAATTTGGGCGTGATATTTCTCCAAATGGTTGCTTCGCTGTAGCCCAGCTTTCTTGCCTCAGCAATTATCTGGGCGATCATCTCGTTAATGGTTTGCTTTTGTGTTTTCATAAGCACAGCCTCCTTGATATAGTCAGGTAAACTTCCTGCTGTAAACTATTATCAAGGATGGCTGTATGGGAAGCTATAAGATTATCCCGAATGTTTAGAAGCTTCTGATGAAAAAGTATTGAAACCAGCTCAAAAGGGAGGAAAAGTTATCCCGAATTTTTTGAACGAAATCAGCATGGAAACAGGCTGAAAAATAAGGTTTCGGGATAATCCAACTTTCGGTATAACCTGATTTGCAAATAACCGAAAAGGCTCTGGTACCGCGGAGCAAAATCAACCTGTATCAAACATTTGGAGGCATCATCTATGAGAAAGATTGTAACCTGTGAGTTTGACTTAGACACAGCTTGTGTGGAGTTGCATCTGGAGGATGGTACACTGCTATCTATCGACTGCACCGCCGTAGAAAATGAGATCGCGGACAGTATGTATCAGCGATCAGAACTGGACTGGTTAATCTACAATGATCCGCTGGCCTATGCCGAACTGATTTTGAATGGCGAGCCGAAACTGTATCTGAAGACTGTAACAAAGAAAAATTCATTAGATTAACAAGAAAAAATCCGTCAGAAGCAACATCCTAAAAGGTGCGCCTCTGACGGATTTTTTACATCTTATCAATTAAAGCAAATACAACAGCTTGTTGTTCCTCGCTCAATCTTGACCAGCGTTCCAGAAGCTTTTTCTGCGCCTCAGTCAAGGAAACAGGTGCATCTTCTTCGGCAAACAGCTGAGACAGCGTAATGCCAAAAGCTGTGCAGATTTTCTCCAAAGATGGAATGGTCGGAACCATGTTCTTACGATACCATGAAGAGATTGTGGATTGCGGCAAACCGGAGCGTTCTGCAAGCTGATACTCTGTCCAGCCCCGTTCCTCCCGATATTCGGTTATGACCGAGAGAATATCCTTCACTTGCATCACTCCTTGCTTGTGCTCTTCGTAAATTATACTTTGATAAATCGTTGTGATTTAATCATTTATATCGTATAATTTTAACGATAAAAGCAACTATGGGGAGGGAAAACTTTGAAAGGGAAAAGCTGTTTCTTTATCGGACACCGGGATGCATCAGAAGAAATTTATCCGGCATTGTATGCGGCTGTGGAGCAGCACATTTTGAAATATGGAGTCACAGAATTTATCGCCGGGCACTACGGCGGATTTGACCGCCTTGCAGCGTCAGCAGTCAAAGAAGCAAAGCGTTTCTATCCGGAGGTAAGGCTTACTTTACTGGTACCGTATCATCCGGCAAAGAGGCCCAATCCAGCGCCAGATGGATTTGATGGTACATTCTATCCGCCTAGAATGGAGAGTGTTCCGCATAAGGTCGCAATCGTGAGGGCCAATCGTTATGTTGTTGACTTTGTAGACTATCTGATTGCTTACGCTTGGCACCCTGCCAGCAATGCGTGGGAGCTGGTCGAACATGCAAAAAGGCGAGCAAAGAAAGACGCTCTTGTGATAACATTGATAAAGCCTGATGATTAGACATATAGTTGAGCTTTTCACGAAAAAGTGATAAAATAAACCAAAGCATTAACTGCCTTGGAGGTACTAAAATGGCGATTTGTTATGATCGGTTGTTTCATCTGATGATCGATAAGAAAATGAGCAACGCGCAGCTAAAAGAAAAAGCTGGTTTTAGTGCCAATATTATCACCCGGCTAAAGAGGAACGAGTATGTCTCCATAGAAAGTATTGAACGGATTTGCCGTGTCATGAACTGTGGAGTGGATGATATTCTGGAGTTTGTTCCAGAAGAAAAGAGGAAACAAGAAGAATGAGTTTGAGTGCCCATGTAAGTGAAAAAGCTGCCCTGATCTGGGCAATTGCAGATAAATTGACTGGCGTATATAAGCCCCATGAATATGGTGAGGTGATCCTTCCACTCACGGTAATCCGCCGCTTTGACTGTATCCTGGCTGATACAAAGGATGCAGTGCTGGCAAAGTATGAAACCGTGAAGAATCTTCCCATGCGAGATGTGCTGTTGCGCAAAGCCTCTGGCAAGGCGTTTTATAATACCAGCAAGTTCACCTTTGAGCGGCTGCTGGATGATCCGGACAACATCGAGGCCAACTTCCGGGACTACCTGAACGGCTTCTCGGAGAATGTCCAGGACATCCTGGAAAACTTCAAGTTCGATGGCCAGATCACCACCATGGCCAACAAGGGTATTCTCTATATCGTCATCAAGGAGTTCACCACCCCTAAGGCCAATTTGCATCCGGATGTGATTTCCAATCTGGAGATGGGCTACATCTTTGAGGAAATCATCCGCCGCTTCTCCGAGTCTCACAACGAGGACGCTGGGCAGCACTACACCCCCAGAGAAGTGATCCAGCTGATGGTCAACATTCTGTTCTACGATGACAACGACATTTTGTCTGGCAACAATGTGGTTAAAACCATCTATGACCCGGCCTGTGGCACCGGTGGTATGCTGTCGGTGGCGGAGGAGTATTTGCACAAGCTGAACGCCTCCACCGAACTGATGGCCTTTGGCCAGGAGCTGAACGACCAGACCTTTGCTATTTGCAAGGCAGATATGCTCATCAAGGGCAACAATGCCGACTTCATCAAGGACGGTAACACCCTGTCTGACGATCAGTTCGAGGGCCAGACCTTCGACTATGTGCTGTCTAATCCTCCCTTCGGTCGGGAGTGGAAGAATGAAAAGGTAGCAGTCGAAGCCGAGGCTAAGCGAGGATTCGCTGGCCGGTTCGGCCCTGGGCTGCCTGCGACCAGCGACGGTCAGATGCTGTTTTTGCTGACTGCTATTTCCAAAATGAAGGAGCCTAAGGATGGTGGTAGCCGCATTGCCATCATCCACAACGGTTCTCCTCTATTTACCGGCGATGCCGGTAGTGGCCCTTCCGAAATTCGCAGGTACATTCTGGAGAATGATCTGTTGGAAGCCATCATAGCCCTGCCCAATGATATTTTCTATAATACCGGAATTGCTACCTATATTTGGGTGTTGTCCAACAAGAAGGCCGGAACCAAGCGGGAGGGGAAGGTGCAACTCATCAACGCCAATGGTCTGTATGAAAAGCGCCGCAAAGCCTTGGGCAACAAGCGCAATGACATCCCGGAGAGCACCATTCAGGAGATCACCCGACTGTACGGCGACTTTGTGGAGAGCGAAATCAGCAAGATTTTTGACACCACCGACTTTGGCTATACCAAGATCACAGTGGAGCGCCCGCTGAAGGACGAGAACGGCCGGTTGGTGCTCAAAAAGGGCAAGCCCCAGCCGGATACCTCCCTGCGGGACACGGAGAATGTGCCGTTGAAAGAGGATATTCAGACCTACTTTGAGCGGGAGGTGTTGCCTTTTGCCCCCGATGCCTGGATTGACGAGAAGAAGTCCAAGGTGGGCTATGAGATCCCCTTCACCCGGTATTTTTATAAGTATGAAGCCCCCAAGCCCTCGGCGGAGATCATGCAGGAGATCCTGGACATTGAATCGGAGTTGGACGGTGCTCTGGCGGAGGTGTTTAGAGCATGAGGGAGATGAAAGACAGCGGGATTGAGTGGATTGGAGAAATTCCGGAAAGCTGGAAAGTTTCGAGAATAAAGCAGTTGTTTTCAGAAGTAAATGACCGATGTGAAAATGGCGAAAATTATACTTTGCTTTCTGTATCTGAATATTATGGAGTTGCTCCCAAAATTGAAAGAATAAGCGACGATGATATGCTAACTCATGCAGAAACCCTTGATGGATATAAAATCTGCAAAGAAAATGATTTGGTAATAAACATTATGTTAGCGTGGAAAAGAGCTTTAGGTGTGAGTGAATATACTGGCATTGTTAGCCCAGCTTATTGTATTTATCGGGCAAAGCAAAATATGTGTGCTAAATATTTTCATTACCTGTTTCGCACAGATATGTATGCAAATCTTTTCAAACAATATTCAACTGGCATTATTGATTCTCGATTAAGATTGTATCCCGACAAATTTTTAGCTCTTAAGTGTCAAGTGCCACCCATAGATACGCAACGCCGTATTGCTGCCTACCTCGACCGCAAGTGCAGCCAGATTGATGCCATCATTGCCCGGCAGCAGGAAGTGATCGAGAAGCTGAAAGCCTATAAGCTGTCCGTCATCACCGAAGCCGTCGCGAAAGGCCTAAATCCCGATGTGCCCATGAAGGACAGCGGAGTGGAATGGATTGGGAAGATACCGGAGCATTGGATGATGCTGAAGCTGAAGTATGCTTCTTCTATTTTGCGAGGAAAATTTAATCATCGTCCAAGAAATGATCCAGCATATTATGATGGCAACCATCCATTTGTACAAACAGGTGATGTTGCTCGGGCAAATAAATACATCAAAAATTATAGTCAAACGTTAAATGAAAAAGGATATGCTGTAAGCAAGGAGTTTCCTGCAAACAGTATTTGCATGACCATAGCTGCAAATGTAGGTGATGTAGCGATTTTGACATTTGATGCATGTTTTCCTGATAGTGTGGTTGGATTTGTTCCGTCTAGCAACATTACATGGAACTATTTGTATTATGTGCTGACGGCAATGAAAAAGCAGTTCGTTAGGAACGCAATTATAAGCACCCAACTTAATCTGAACATCGAAATTATTAAAGAAGAGTTTATTCCAGTAGCTCCACTTCGTATTCAGAAACAAATAAGCAAATTTCTAGACGATAAATGTTTGGCGATTGACCGAACAATTTCTGCGAAGCAAAGTGTTATAGATAAATTAACAAACTACAGAAAATCCCTCATTTATGAGGTCGTGACAGGAAAAAAAGAGGTGTAAGTTATGAACCCGCTTTATAACATTTGGAACTACAATTATATTCAGCAACAAGCCCAACAGCAGTACCATCAAAATCAGGTGCAGCAAGTGATGGAAACGGCACACAAGCTGCAGGATTATCTGGATAGTGTGGACAAGGTTGATCCGGCATATCAGGGGGCCATGACCGCAGTTTGCTGTGCCGTTTTAGCAGACTACGCAAAGAAACATGGTATTGTCTAAAAAAGACATATCCAATTTCTGAGACAGGAGGGATAAGACGTGAAAAAACGCATTTTTGCAATCCTTTTTTCCTGCGTTGCGATTACGTTTGCTTATTTCTTCTTCGATGTAAACAATGTAGTTGCCGGTATGGGAATACCTACTCAAGAAATAAACTGGGATATTGCATCTGTTGTTATCGGCAATCTTGTGGTTATTGGTCTATACCTGATTACATTTAATCTGCTGGATTCCAGACAAATTAAAATGAGTAAAAACCAACGAGAAGTCGCCCTACTTTTGCTGTCTAAGACATATGGAGAGTGTAGAGAATCCGTAAAAGTGTTTGACTATCCGGGAGCAGCAAAGCATGCTGCGGAAAAATGTGATTTATCTAAAACGATTCACGAGGACAAACAAATGCAATATTATCTCGACTTTCCGTTTGAATTTCATGAACAGATTGTAGAATTTGCTTCTTCTGGAATAATCTCAAAAAAAGAATTTTCAGATTATCTGGATTTGCGTGAGGCTTTTAGAAAACATATCAACATAAGGATTATGTCCTTTGATCGAGAAGAATTGCCTAATTCTACAAAGAACGAGTTTTTAGAAACTTATAAAAGAGTTACAAGCTTCCTGAATATGAGGTGAAAATAGTGCCCGATTTTGATGTAAAAGAAAAACGCTTTGAGCAGGATATAGAGGAATATCTCACTACATACGGCGGCTATCAGAAGGGCAACCCCGCCGCCTTCAACCGGGAAAAAGCGCTGGACATCGGCACGTTTCTTTCTTTCATTCGGACAAGCCAGCCTAAGCAATGGGAGAGGTTTGAAAAGATCTACGGTGCCGACAGTGAGCGACAGCTCATCGACCGTTTTTGCCGGGAAGTGAAGATGGTAGGCCTGCTGAGAGTACTGCGCCAGGGCTTTACCGACCGGGGAATCAAGTTCCGAGCTGTGTTCTGGAAACCGGAGACCTCCATCAGCGAGACCAGCCAATCCCAGTATGCTGCTAATATTCTCCATTGTACCCGGCAGCTGCATTATTCGCTGAATAACGAAAACAGCATTGACATTGTTCTGTTCCTCAACGGTATCCCGGTGGTGTCTATGGAGCTGAAATGTCAGTTTACCGGACAGGACACCGCCAACGCTATCCAGCAATACAAATTCGACCGGGCGGGGAAGGACGCCATTTTCGAGTTCAAAAACCGGGTGCTAGTCTACTTTGCCGTAGACCTTACCAATGTGTATATGACTACCCGATTGGAAGGGACGAAAACTTATTTCTTGCCGTTCAACCAGGGAAGCAACGGAGCCGGAAATGTTGGCGGCAAGGGTAATCCCATCAACCCGGACGGCTATGACACCGCCTACCTGTGGGAAAATGTTCTGTGCAAGGACCGTTTACTGGAAATCTTACATAAATATCTCCACTTGCAACAGGAGCGAGATGAAAAAACCGGCGAAATAAAGTCCGAGCGGATGATCTTCCCCCGGTATCACCAGCTGGATGTGGTGACCAAACTACTGGCTGATGTAAAGGCCAACGGCTCAGGCAAGAACTATCTCATTCAGCACAGTGCCGGTTCTGGAAAATCCAATTCCATTGCCTGGCTGGCCCATCGGCTCACCGGTCTGCACGATGACCACGACGAGAAGATCTTCCAGTCTGTCATCATCGTCACTGACCGTCGGGTGCTGGACAGCCAGCTGCAAAACACCGTCTATCAGTTTGACCATGTGGCAGGTGTGGTGCAGAAGATTGACAAGAACGCCCAGCAGCTTCGGGAGGCCATCGAGGCCGGGACAGGCATCATCATCACCACTCTTCAGAAGTTCCCGGTTATTTATAAAGAAGTTCGCACCGGCAACAAGCGGTTTGCGGTTATTGTAGATGAAGCACACTCTTCCCAGACCGGCGACGCCGCCCGTAAGCTGAAGCGTGCCCTGGCAGATACCGACAAGATTCTGGAGGAGTACGCCAGAGAAGAATACGAGGAAGAAGCTAATCGTAAGGATGATGAGGATAAACTGCTGGATGAACTAGCCGCCCAGGGCGTTCATGAAAATCTGTCATTCTTTGCCTTTACGGCTACCCCAAAGGACAAAACGCTGCAAATGTTCGGCCAGCGGGATGAAAATGGGAAATATCATCCCTTCCATGTGTATTCCATGCGGCAGGCCATCGAAGAAGGCTTTATTCTGGATGTGCTGCAAAACTACATGACCTATAACATGTACTACAAGATTGCCAAGGCCATCCCCGACGATCCGGAGCTGGATACCGCCGCGGGTGTGCGTGCTATTCGCCAGTTTGAGACACTGCACCCCCACAATATCTCCCAGAAAACCGCTATCATGCTGGAGCAGTTCCGCAATGTGACCCGGCACAAAATCGGCGGCAAGGCAAAAGCCATGATTGTGACGCCCTCCCGGCTCCATGCGGTACGATACTTGCTGGAGTTCAAGCGGCAGATCAAAGAGAAGGGATATACCGACCTGGATGTGCTGGTTGCTTTCTCTGGCGAGGTGGAGGACAACGGGGAGACCTACACCGAAGAAAAACTGAACAAAACAAAATCCGGTGAGACCATCAAAGAAAAGGCCCTGCCGGAGGCGTTCCATACAGACGAATATGGGATGCTGATCGTGGCGGAAAAGTATCAGACTGGCTTTGACGAGCCTCTTCTGCATACCATGTTTGTGGATAAGAAGCTATCCGGCGTGAAAGCTGTCCAGACCCTTTCCAGGTTGAACCGCACCATGCGTGGCAAAAAGGATACCTTTGTCCTGGATTTTGTCAACTCCGCCGAAGATATTCGCAAAGCGTTTGAACCTTATTATGAGGAAACGATATTGGAAGAGGAAACGGACCCTAATGTTGTGTATGACCTGAAAAATACACTGGATGAATACCGGGTCTATCAACAGATGGAAATTGACCGGTTTGCGGAAATTTTCTATTCCTCCAAGGAGCAATCTAGCGGCGATTTAGGCAAGCTCCAGGGCACCATCAGCCCTGCGCTTGATCGTTTTGAGGCGTTGGAGGAAGAAAAGCAGGATCTGTTCAAGTCCACTCTGGCCCGGTTTAACCGGATTTATGCCTTTATCACGCAGGTCTGTCGCCTGTTTGATAAGGACATCCACAAGTTCAGTGTGTACGCAAAATTCCTCTATACCATGTTGCCTAAGGGCGGACGGGATAAGGTATATGTGGATGACAAGGTACTGTTGGAATATTACCGCCTGGAAAAGGATTTCGAAGGCGGAATCCAGCTGGAAAGCACTCCGGAGGGCTTCCGGCCCATCACCGGCGAGGCTGGCCGCAGAGAGAAAAAGCGTGATCCACTGACGGTTATCATTGACAAAATCAACGAGAAGTACGGCACCAACTTCACTGAGATGGATAAGGTATTGCTCCAGATGGAAAACGATTATGCCGCTCAGGACAAGTGGCACAGCTATGCCCAGAACAATGACCGCAAGACCTTTATGCTGCTTTTTGAGAAGGACTTTCCCAATATGGCGGCCGCCCGCTATGAGCAGAATGAGGACTTCTTTGTGAAAATGTTCTCTGACCCTGATATGATGCGGCAAGTCATGGAAACCGTGGGCACGGTGCTGTATGAGAGGTTAAGGGGCCAAAAGAAATGAAGAGAAAACAATGAGGTGATGAAACTATGATTGAAAAAGTAAAAGGTCTTTCAATCTGTGGTCGTTGCTTTTCAAAGAAAACAAATTTGGCTTTTTTCCCTAATGATAACGACCGTATTGCTATTGTTTACGGTAAAAATGGAAGCGGTAAAAGTACAATTTCAGATGGCTTTTCTCAAATTGCTTCCGACGAGGATACGGAAGAATTATCTGCTTCACTGATTGATCGAGCTGATAACGAGATTAGTTTGGCACCGGAAAGCAAAATATTTGTATTCAACGAAAAATATATTGACAAAAACGTAAAAATTGATGCAGATGGTTTAGGGACTATTATTCTTTTGGGTGGTCAAGTTGATTTACAGGCAGACATAGACCACTACATATCGATTTTGGATTTGGCACAAAAAGAATGTGCTGCGGCAGAAACGGCACGAGAGGCGTTTGAACAAAAACGTAATCCTCTTAGTCCTGATTTTCATTTGGCGCGCATCAAAAAAGTATTACAGGGTGATTGGGCGGCAAAGGATTCTGCGATTAAAGGAAATAGAGCCAATTCAAAAGTTACAGAAGAAGTTATTAAAGAAATTGGCGGTATGCCAGTTGGCGAAACAAGAGAGCAATTACAGCAGAAGTTCGACGAAACAAAAGCTTTATTGGACAAGGTAGCCGATGCTACAACGACCTATCCGACACCTGTTCGTAAAATTACCTTTCCGGAAGGCTTTGAAAAAAACGCTTTGCTCGTTATTGGCAAAAGCAATAGAAAAACCGGTGTTAACTGAACGAGAGTCCCTTATCCTTTCAATGATTCAGAATGGAAGACAGCCTATTGTTGAGGCGGCAAAAAGAGACTTTAGCGACAAAGCGACAACGGTCTGTCCGTATTGTTTCCGGGAAATTGATGAAGAATATCGGAGAGGCTTAATTGACAGTATCAATAAAGTGTTAAATAAAGATGTAGATGCTCATAAGGCTGAATTGCTTACAATATCATTTCCTCAATTTAGTGAAGACTATTCTGGTTTTATAGACTTGGATGCTGAGTTGGTAAAAGCGATTCAGCAGCAAATAAGCGTTTGCCAGAAGGTAATAGCTCAATATGAAGAGGCTCGACAACAGAAGCTTAGTAGCGTTTATAATCCATTAAATATGGCTCCTTTAGGCTTAGAGAGTGGTATACAACAGCTTAATGTATTTTTAAGTAAGCTTGAGCTAAAGCGACAAAAATTTGTGGATGCGGTTCGCAAGCGGAAAGCGATTCTACAAGAGTTAGCTTTAATTAACAAAAAAATTGCACACTTACAAATAGAACAAGCATATCGCGATTACCAGAAACAGCAACGTGCAATGAAAGCGGCAGAGAACGAAATGCTTGCTAAACAGAAAAAAGTGAGAGAAACTGCAGAGCACTTGAAAATACTTGAACAGAAAAAATCAAATGTAGGGCTGGCAATCGAAAGCATTAACAATGCGCTCGACTATGTGTTCTTTTCGCATGGGCGGCTTTCAATTGAATTGAAAAATGACAAGTACTACTTGAAATCGAACGGTAATGATGTTAAGCCCAAAAACGTATCTTTGGGAGAACGAAATATCATTGCTCTATGTTACTTCTTTACACAGATATTGGCAAACCAGGATATTGAAAGATTATATCAAAATGAGGAATTGGTAGTTATTGATGATCCGATTTCGAGTTTTGATTTCGAAAACAAAGTTGGCATAAGTTCGTTCCTTAGATACCAAGCGTATAAGATTGTTAAAGGTAATGGCAAAAGCAAAATTCTGTTTTTGACTCACGATTTATCTACATTTTCGGATTTGCAAAAAATAGCTGATGAAATAGAGAAGTCCTTCAAAAAACAGAAGACCGGTGTATCTATAAAAGGCAAATCATTTGAATTGCAAGGGCGAGTTTTGTCAAATCCAATGAAATCAATTAATGAATATCGGGATTTGTTACGCATGATTTTTGATTATGCAATGGGTAATACCAATGGTTTAGATTTGACAATTGGTAACGCTATGCGACGTACATTGGAAGCATTCTCGACATTCATTTATGGAACAGGAATTGCAGAAGTCTCTTTTGATCCAAAGGTTATAAAAAGGTTAGGTGAGCATTCTAAGTATTTTGAAAACCTTATGTACCGGCTTGTGCTTCACGGGGAAAGCCATTTTGAAACACGCGTTTATGCCATACAAGATGACCTTAATTTTTATCGTTTCATTTCTGAAAAGGAAAAACAGCGTACTTGTGAGGAAGTACTATGTTTTATGTACTGCCTGAATCCGGATCACATTGAATCACACATTCCAGAAGCCGTCTCAGAAATCCAAAAATGGATGACGAATATTCCTACAAACAAAAAATTTGATATAGATATAGCAGTTGCTGCTAAAAAGAAAATTATTCCCCTATATAACATTCCTTTGTCAGCTGGTTTGGGAGAGGAAATATTGGGAAGCGATATACCCTTTGAGGAATATGAAACGGATGCTGAGGACGGTGACTTTGCACTTCATATCTCCGGCGACAGCATGGAGCCGGAAATCCCTAACGGCAGCATTGTCATTGTTAAAAAGGAATGTGATGTGCCCGACGGAATAACTGGTGCGTTTTTCCTTAACGGGGAAGTCTATTGTAAAAAGCTTTTACATAAAGGTGGAAAAGTTTTCCTGTGCTCGGTGAATACAAAATATAAGCCGATTCAAATTCGTGATGAGGACAACTTAAAGGCTTATGGGAGAATTGTCAAAGTGGTTAGTTAGTGTTATAATATTTCTAAGCCACCCAATTATGTACCTCAAGCAAAACTCCTGATAGGATGGCCCAGATAGATTTTTGATAGCAAAAGTCCGAATAGACCTTAGGATAAGAATAATCTGCATCAAATAGAACCACGTCAAATCAAATCCTCTATACAAAAAAGTTTAGAAATGGATTTAACTTGGCGAGTTTGAATGATTTCGGAGGCCCGGAAAAGCCTGATATGGTTGGGGTTTTGAGGGGCTAAGGCCCTCCGCAGCAACGATGTGCCAATCTTTTTCCATCATTCATAACAAAGAGAGCAAACTGATGCTGATTCATCAGTTTGCTCTCTTTTGCTGAAATCACAATTTTATAAAATTAGTAGAGTAGATATTATCGTTATTAATTCAATTCTCAGAAAGTTTGCTAATACCCATTAACCTATTTATTATCTTGACAATAGAACTAATGAACGATAAAATGATTGTATCAATAAACTATTTTAAGAGGCGTGCTGCTATGGAAAATAAAGAAAGAAACTTATTCGATCCAGCAATATTTTCAGCTGACCTGAGCCGCCAAAAAATTGAGTGGCGTAAAAAAGCATGGTCAATTCCTGACCTTCATGGGAGTAAGCACGATTGGTTCACTCTCACAAGGGAACTTCTGAAATTAGTAGAAAACGGGCAAGCTGTAGAGCTGGATAGTTACCCGCAGATAAGTGCTGTTTCTAATTTGCAAACATGGCGCACATATGCTGTGTTTTTGAAGGGTATGGGACTGGTAAGAAATCAGGGCGGCATATTATCTTTAACCGAGATTGGCGTTGCTTTTCAACATGAGCCAACACCGTGTGTGTTTGCAACTATAATTCATAATAAAGTCCGTTTGTTTGGAGAAGTTCTCGCGATTATCCGTTATGCACCAGCGACTGTTGAAGAAGTGGATGCGCTGTTGCGCAAAAACTATAATTTGACTTGGTCTAACCTAAATAGTACGCGCAGAAGAATGGATTGGCTTGAGGTTTTGGAACTCATACAGGATATTGGAAACAGAAGGTGGGCTATCACAAAGGCCGGAGAAGAAGTTTTAAGCGGATGGCTTCTTGTTTCTCCAGAAGCTTTAGGGGATACTGATGGTAAAAAGGGTAAAGTGACAGTATCTGACCCACCGCCCGAAATTGCTATTCTTCTTCAAAGGTTAGCTGACACTCCCAAATTACACAAAAAACGCTGTACATACAACATCTGGGTACCGAGCCCAAATCGCATTGAAAATCTTCGCTTAATTATTCAATTTGCCTCTGAACGAGTCAAACGAGGAGACTTTTTTCAGTTTATAGAAAGCCACTTTAATCTCAAAGAAAGTAGTGTCGATTCAATGATGCCTTTCTTAAAGGCATCAGGCCTTTTGGAGGAAGTTGGCCGGAATATATACCAAGCTACCGCCGCCGGACAGGCTTGGCTTAGAAGTGGCGATGATCTGGATTTTATCCGAATCCTTCATGCGAATATGAAGTTCGTGGGTGAAATGATCATATCTGCTAAAGACGATATTATTCGGAACGATCTATACGCGATCGCGAAAAAATATGGTATAAACACTGAAAAGGCTCGATGGATTGCCGGATTCTTAATTGAAGCGGGATTGTTAGAGGAACCGCAGTATCTCCATTTAAGGGCGACCCAAACAGGTATGCTTTTGGCTTCTAGTTTGCCGTTACAAGAAGAGCCGTCAGAAGAAATTGAAAAGGAAAGCTTTTCGCTTGATAAGAAGCAAGTGGATAATGCGATCTCTGACGAGGAACAACTCTTTGAGCGACTTCATCATGCATCATGTGACCCAATGGCAGAAGGAAAGGCATCTGGTGTAGCATTTGAAGAAGAAATTGCAGAAGTTTTTCGATACATGGGGTTTGATGCAAAACGGATTGGCGGAGCAGGTAATACGGATGTAGTGGTTCGCTGGAAGGACAATGAAGGCAAAAGCGTTACGGCGATTGTTGATGGAAAATCAAAAACCAGTGGCATGGTTTCCCATACAGATATTAGTGATGTAGCGATTGACACACACAAGGAAAAGAATAACGCTGATTATGTAGCAATCATTGGCCCGGGGTTCAGTGGAGACACAATTCGAAATCATGCAAAGAAAAAGAATTTTGCGCTTATTACTGTCACAGAATTGGTGGAGATTGCTCGCTCTGCTCATTTACTCGGTTTAAGCTTACAAGAAATTTCGTCTTTGTTTATTGTTCCAAATGGACTTTCGCAAATTGATGAGCTTATCTCTAACAAACAGAGAGAACTGGACATAATTTCTGAAGTGGTTGCAAAACTTTGCCAAGAACAAGAAGCTCTAGGAAGTCTATCCCCACGAGATTTGTTTTTACTCCTGAGGGCAACGAATGTTTCGCCGTCAATGGATGAATTGCTCATGGTGTTTAAAACTCTCTCTCAACCTGAAGTTGGGCTATTGGTACCTGTAAGTTCTTCTAGCAGTTCTGAAGAAAATACGACATATATGCTATATGATGGAGAGAGGGCAGTGAATAGGCTGCATGCACTCGCAAATGCCATAGGGAAGGGCCTTTCAAGTTAATAAAGTGCGTTTTAGAAAAGCGCATTGTGGCAACAAAGAATCGGATAGCCTCTACTATCTGAATAATGAAAAGAATACCAATACTCTGAGACGAATTCCAGAAGCAAATCCGTTTAGGATATGTCCGACAGAAGCGAGTTTGAATAATACACTTTTTATCTGATTTTGCCGCGATTGAGCCCCAAAACGCGAATGTTAATGCGTGTTGCTTGTAGCAACGGGCTGGTTCCGATACAATAGTGGTAACAACTGAGGAAAGAAGGTATCCTATTGTTAAGCGAGAATATCAAAGTCGTCAGAAAATCGAAGGGGCTTTCACAGGAAGAGCTTGCGATCAAGCTCCATGTGGTGCGGCAGACCGTCTCAAAATGGGAAAACGGATTGTCGGTCCCGGATTCCGATATGCTGCTCACCATAGCGGAGGTGCTGGAGACGCCCGTGAGCACCTTGCTCGGCGAAACCGTCGCGGAGCCGGAAGCCGGCGAGCTGAAAGCGATTTCTGAAAAGCTGGAGGTTATAAACCTGCAGCTTGCCCAGAGGAAAAACGCGAGGCGGAAGCTGATCCTTTGGCTGCTGATCGCACTGTGCGCAGTCGTGGTCGTGATTTCCGCAGTCCTGCTCGCGTTGAACAGTCCCTATCTGGGCTGGGATTACAGCGATCCGGAAACCGCCGTCGTCGGCGTGGCTTTCCATGCGTTCGAGTGGCTGTTTGTCCGGCTGGCGCCGGTTGTCCTTATCGGCGCGGTCGTTGGAATTGTTCTGGTGTGGAAAAAGAGGTAAAAGAGGTCCTGCGTTTGACAGGCACTGCCGGATGAAAAACGGGGAATATATCCGATGCCACAAGCAGCGATGGCGCAGGACGGCGCAGCAGCGGAAATACAGTTACGATCCGTTTTGGCTTTACACACCTAAATACACAGCAAAGAGCCGGGAAACCGCCCGAACAGCGGACTCCCGGTTCTTTTTGTGCTGTGGGCGTCATGTGCGGCGCACCGCAATTTGGATGCGGCCTGACGGAATTTGCAAATTTCTCCGGCAGACCGTAGATTTTCCCCACGGGCCGTATTATAATAAAGAATAGGAATTTGCGCACAGGATGGGGTGACATTATGGCAGACTGGAGTTCCAGCCAGTACCTGAAATTCAAAAACCAGCGGACGCAGCCGGCGGTGGACCTGGCCATGCGCGTCGTGGAGAAGCGGCCGAAGACCGTGGTGGACATCGGCTGCGGTCCCGGCAACAGCACAGCCGTTTTGCGCAGGATTTTCCCGGAAGCCGAGCTGCTCGGCATCGACAGCTCTCCGGATATGATCGAGCGGGCCCGGCGGGAGCACCCGGATCTGCGGTTTCGCCTGTGCGATGCGCGGGCGCTGGAGGGCCAATACGATCTCCTGTTCTCCAATGCGTGCCTGCAATGGATTCCCGACCACGCGTCGCTGATCCCCGCGCTGATGGATAAGCTGCGGGAGGGCGGCACGCTGGCGGTGCAGATGCCGATGAACGGCGAGGAGCCCTTGTACCGGCTGATCCGGGAAATGGCCGCAGAGCCGGAATGGGGGCTTCGGGACGCCGTGCTGCAGACGAACGAAACGCTCACGCCCGCGGCGTATTTTGACATCCTGACGGGATGCGCCGCCGACTTTGACATGTGGGAGGTCAAGTATTACCACCCGCTTGCCGACCACCGCGCGCTGGTCGAGTGGGTGAAGGGGACGAAGCTGCGGCCCTATCTCGACTTTCTGGGCGCGGAGCGCGGCAGGCAGTTTGAGGAAGCGCTTGTGCGCCGGGCGGCGGCGCTGTACCCGGTCCGCAAAGACGGCGGCGTTGTGCTCGGCTTCCGCAGATTCTTCTTCACAGCGGAACGGTGAAATGCGCGCGGGGAGGAATGAGTGCTTCACCGTGCGCGACGATTTGCTGTATCGCAACAGGGCGCTCCAGACGCTCACCCGCATCGATACATGAGCTTGCCGGCGCGG
>OJAG01001007.1_pt1 | contig 19014 bp, 16 predicted proteins | sample 1589021 | NCBI WGS metagenome assembly OJAG01 (sample SAMN03283264) | human gut metagenome | biome: human-associated habitat; material: feces | host: Homo sapiens | place: USA | collected 2013 | reverse complement strand
CCCACGACGCCGCCAAGGCCCGTGAGCTGGGTGCTCAGGGCATCGGCCTGTGCCGTACCGAGCATATGTTCTTCGAGGGCAACCGCATCGATGCCATCCGCGAGATGATCTGCTCCGACACCGTGGAGGAGCGGGAGGCCGCTCTGGCCAAGCTCCTGCCCATGCAGCAGGGTGACTTCGAGGGCATTTATGAGGCCATGGAAGGCTGCCCCGTCACCATCCGCTTCCTGGATCCCCCTCTGCACGAGTTCGTGCCCACTGAGGAGGCCGATATTGAGAAGCTGGCCAAGGCTCAGGGCAAGACCGTGGCCCAGATCAAGAACATCATCGCTTCCCTCCACGAGTTCAACCCCATGATGGGTCACCGCGGTTGCCGCCTGGCCGTCACCTTCCCGGAGATCGCCGCCATGCAGACCCGTGCCGTCATCCGCGCCGCCATCAACGTGCAGAAGAAGCATCCTGACTGGAACATGGTCCCCGAGATCATGATCCCCCTGGTGGGCGAGGTGAAGGAGCTGAAGTACGTCAAGGACATCGTGGTCAAGACCGCCGATGAGGAGCTGGCCGCCGCCGGTGTGGAGATGAAGTACCTGGTGGGTACCATGATCGAGATCCCCAGAGCCGCCCTCACCGCCGACCAGATCGCCACCGAGGCGGAGTTCTTCTCCTTCGGTACCAACGACCTGACCCAGATGACCTTCGGCTTCAGCCGTGACGACGCCGGCAAGTTCCTGGGCGCTTACTATGATAAGAATATCTATGAGAGCGATCCGTTCGCCAAGCTGGACCAGGTTGGCGTGGGCAAGCTGGTGAAGATGGCCGCTGAAATGGGCCGCGCCACTCGTCCCGACATCCACCTGGGCATCTGCGGCGAGCACGGCGGCGATCCCAGCAGCGTGGAGTTCTGCCACAAGGTGGGCCTGGACTATGTGTCCTGCTCTCCCTTCCGTGTTCCCATCGCCCGTCTGGCCGCCGCACAGGCTGCCATCAAGGATGGCAGGAACTAAGCCACAGCTTCTTGCAGTTCGCTGAATTTGCACTGACGATTGACGATGCAAAGGAATATGTGTATTCCTTGTCCACCAAGCGCCGTGTGTATAACTGGAATGACATTCGAGTAAGGCTTTATATCTGAAACGACTCCCCGATTACAGAAATGTAGTCGGGGAGTTTTTTGCTTTCTGCAATCCGTACATTCGCAAATGAGATTGCCTTTTGCTACAATGTAGGCATAAGGAGGTCAATAATTATGGAAAAGTACAAATTTGATAAAAACAACGGACTGTGGTACGAATTGCAGGGCGATTATTACTTGCCTTGTCTGAAACTGCCGGAGGAAGAGCAGGCGCATATCGGGATATGGGGTCAACGGCATCTTCGGTATCTCAAGAAACATCATCGTGTATGCTATGCCAACCTGCTGACCAGCGGCAAGCTGAACAGCTACCTTGTTGACATCGACCGACAGGCGGAGGAAATGTTCGAGCGTCTTGTAAAGCAGATGGCAGAGCGTGAAGGTGTGACCGAGCCGCTGAAAGCAGCCAATTCAATGGAGTGGGTGCGGAAGTTGAACAGCATCCGTAACAGAGCGGTAGAAATCACCGTGATTTCTACCGCTATTTCTGATTTTAGAATGGGTCTGCTGCACTGATTATAGCTTTCTGACTTTGTAAACGGTATATCCCGCAGCCGCTGCGCAGTCGATAAACTTCTTCAGCTTGCTGAGTGTGACACTTTCGGTCGAAAAATCCGGAATCGCATGGTTTCCTCTCGCGGCTGCGTCTTCATGATCTCGCCGATCAGATATTTCCGATAGGTTATGACCTCGCTGAGAGGGCCGTCCTTGTAGCGGAAAATATACTGATTATCTATTGCGTTTTCTTCTTTCCCTTGCATTATTCCCTCCTGATTTGTTTGTTTATTTTCGTGCTGCCGTGTGCAATTGGCACTGCCTCATTCGGTTTTATACCAAGCATACCGACTGACATCCGTTGTTTTCCTTTGGAGTTCCGTTGCAGCGAGCGACGGGTCGGCGAAGATGGCGGATACATTTTTATCCGTCGGGTGTGTCGGTATCTCTGTATAAGGGGGCATGCAGTAACCCGCATACCAGTTCGACGAGTCCTCAAAATACACGGTTTTCAAGCCGCTGCATCCCCTGAAGGGTGATACCATCTTGCTGACGCTGGCAGGGATCGTAACACTCGTTAGCTTTGTTTGGCCGCCAAATACACCGTCGCCAATAAAAACAACATTATTTCCGATTGTAACTTTTTCCAGGGAGGCGAAAAGCTCGGAGGGAGCCATGCCTACACCAAAAGCCCCCGCCCCAATTGTTTTTGCGGAGTTCGGTATCACAATTTCGGTAAGTTTCGCCTGCGCAAACGCATAGTCACCGATCGTTTCAAGCCCTTCAGGAAGATCAATGCTTGTGAATTTTGCACCACAAAATGCGTTGTTGCTTATGGTTTTAATCGTATTCGGCAGGACGACCTTCATTAGATTCGGGCATCCCGTAAAGCTGCCGACGGTCGAAACGGTTCTGCCGTTATAGGTGGATGGTATGGTTACACTTTCAATGCTTGATTTTACGCTTTCCTTGATGCTCACCTTCCATGTGCCGTCAGAGAGCAGCTCAAAATCCAAATAGGCGGAGGAATCCTCGACAGCCCCGCCGATAGCGCCCAGATTGTCACTTGTGCCGTCGGTATAGGTGATCACCAGCTCGCCGTTCACCAGCTCGGTTTTGGCAATGCCTCTGCCGTCCTTGCCGTTTTCGCCGGGGTCGCCCTTATCCCCCTTGTCGCCTTTGTCACCCTTTTCGCCCTTGATGTTGCCGAGCGATTTGGTCGTGCCGTCGCTCATGGTGATCGTAAGCGTGCCGTCGGTCAGAACTTTGACATCGCTGATGCCGATGCCGTCCTTACCGTCCTGACCCGCCTGGCCGTCCGCACCATCGGCGCCGTTTGCCCCGTTTGCGCCGACAACCTTGCCGAGATCGGCGCTGCTCCCGTCGGAATAGGTCAGCACCAAATGTCCGTCGGAATTGATTTCAGACTTCGCAATGCCGATGCCGTCAGCGCCCTTGATATTGCCCAGATCAATGCTTGTGTTGTTGGTTAAGGTTACCTTGAGGTTTCCGGCTTCGGTGATGGAAACATTCGCAATGCCCACACCGGCGTCACCCTTGTCGCCTTTCTCGCCCTTCACAGCGCCCAGATTGATGCTCTGGCCGTTGGAGAGCGTCAGCACCAGCTCGTTTTCGGCATTGATCTCCGCCCGGGAGATGCCTACGCCGTCCTGACCATCCTGTCCGGCGGCACCGGTGTCACCCTTCTCGCCTTTTTCGCCTTGGATGCCCTGTTCACCTTTTTCACCTTGGATGCCTTGAACACCCTGTTCGCCTTGGGCGCCTTGGGCGCCCTGCTCGCCCTGGGCACCAGTGGCGCCAGTGTCGCCCTTTTCGCCCTTGGCACCGATCACAGTGCCGAGATTTTCGCTCTGTCCGTCGGAATAGGTCAGCACCAGCTCGCCGCTTGCGTTAATGGCAGCGCCGGAGATACCGTTTCCGGTTTCGCCCTTTTCGCCGGCGGCGCCGGTGTCGCCCTTGTCGCCTTTCTCACCCCGGATGTTGCCCAGTTCCAGCTTTGTGCCGCTGGTAAGGGTAATGGTCAGCTTGCCGGAAACAATGTTGATATCCTCAATGCCAACACCATCCTTGCCGTCCTGTCCGGCAGCGCCGGTATCACCCTTCTCGCCCTGGATACCTTGGTCACCCTTGTCACCCTTTTCGCCTTGGATACCCTGTTCACCTTGGGCGCCGGTGGCACCGGTATCACCCTTGTCGCCCTTTTCACCTTTCTCACCCTTGGCGCCGATCACGGAGCCGAGGTTTTTGACGGTGTTGTCGGTGTAAGTAAGTACAAGCTCGCCATTATTATTCAGCTCGCTTTTCAGAATGCCAAGGCCGTCCTGTCCGGCAGCGCCGGTTTCACCCTTTTCGCCTTGGATACCCTGAGCTCCCTGTGCGCCGGTGGCACCGGTATCTCCCTTTTCGCCTTTCTTTCCCTGGATGCCCTGCTCGCCTTGAGCGCCGGTGTCGCCTTTGTCGCCCTTGTCACCTTTTTCGCCCTGTGCTCCGGCAGCACCCATGACAGAGCCGACATTTGCCCGCTGGTTGTTGGAGAAAATCAGCACCAGCTCGCCCTGACTGTTGATCTCAGCGGAGACCACGCTGACACCGTCAGAACCTGCATCACCTTTGTCACCCTTTTCGCCTTGGATGCCCTGCTCGCCTTGGGCGCCGGTGGCACCGGTATCACCCTTGTCGCCCTTTTCACCCTGGGCTCCGGCAGCACCGGTATCACCTTTTTCGCCCCGGGCACCGATCACCTTTCCCAGATCTGCAACTCTTCCGTCGGAATAGGTCAAGATCAGGTTGCCGCTCTCGTTAATGGAGGCAGCGGATACGCTGACACCGTCTGCGCCGTTTTCGCCGTCTATGCCATCCTGACCGGCGGCGCCAGTGTCGCCCTTGTCGCCTTTTTCACCCGGTGTACCGGCGGCGCCGGTATCGCCCTTTTCACCCTTGGCTCCTATTACGGTGCCGAGGTTTGCGGTCTGGCCGTTGGAATAGGTCAGCACCAGCTCACCGTTTGCATTGATCTCAGAGCTCGTAATACCGATCCCGTCCTGTCCATTGGTGCCGGTGATCTTGTCGAGATTGATGGTTTTTCCGTCAGAAAAAGCCAACAGAAGCTGCCCTTTTTCGTTGACTTTCGCATTAATAATGCTGACACCGGCGGAACCGTTGGCGCCATCCTTGCCATCGGCACCATCTGTGCCGTTCTTACCGTCTGCTCCTGCAGCGCCGACAGCTCTGCCTACATTCAGACTGCTGCCGTCGGAGAGAAGTAAAATCAGCTCTCCCGCCTGATTAAAAGACGCACTCTTAATGCTGACCGCATCTCCCTTTGCGTTCGCCGCAAGAGAGGCGGAGAACTCGCTCTCCGTCCCGGTATAGCCGCTCTCTTTGGCGATCTCGTATGCGCTCTTCCCGTTCAGGGAAGTCAGCCAATCCTGCACAGAGCCTTCATAACCGTAGGCCTGCGCAATCTCATAGGCCGACAGGCCGTTCTTGACGGTGGATGCGGATTTTTTGCAGGCAAGAATGCTTGCTCCCACGGAAAGCAGGATCACAAGCAGAATAATGCCTGCCGTTACCAGCGCCTTTTTGACCTTGGCTTGGTCCGTTCTCGTTCTCTCTTCGGTCAACATAGAAAATGTCCTCCTCGTGTGTGTTTTGTGATGTTTGGTTGCGGGGATGCTGCAACATAATCGGCATTATGTTGCAGTCGTTTTGCCAGCACGAGAGCTTGCCTATGAGGTATACCGCTACCAACCTGCAAAACAGCGCAAAAATCCAAGCCTTTTCAATTTTTGTTTTGAAAAGGCTCTCTTTTGCTGTGTCCAGATAGACAATTTTCGGCAGAATCATACTTTTCTCTGTTAATCATATTGCGTTACGCTAAAATAGGTGATAAAATGCTAATGAATAATTGAATGCCTTTAGAGAAATTTCGCCTAAATGCAACATAATGCCGATTATGTACTCACCGCCAATTTGGCGGCTTTTTTCATAGGATCAGGTGCATATTTTCCATCCGGCGGCGGTGCTCCATGCCGGTGGAAATGATGTAGATTCGCGTGGTGTTAATACTTGAGTGACCGAGGATGTCGGCAAGCTTGGCAATATCCTTCTCAATACCGTAAAATACACGGGCGAACAGGTGGCGCAGGTTGTGCGGGAACACCTTTTGCGGGTTGACATCTGCCTCGATGCACAACGCTTTCATCTCCCGCCAGATATTCGTGCGGCTGATGGGTTTGCCCGTGCGGGTCACGAAAATCATACCCGACTTGATCCCTTTCTCTGCTGCGTAGCGGAGCAATTTTTGTCTCAGCTCCCACACGATAAACACCACGCGGGTTTTGCCTTTGCAGCGCACCACTGCATCGCCGCATTTGGCCGCTTCCACGGTGATGAATTGCAGTTCGCTGACCCGGATGCCGGTGCCGCAGATGGTCTGCAAGATGAGGTTCAGCCGTTCGTTGTGCCTACGCTGCGCCGCTTTGCAAAGTCGGGTGTATTCCGCTTTCGTCAGTTCCTTTTCTTCGGGGCAGTAGACCTGCTGCTGCAGCTTCAGGGCTTTTACTTTTAAATCGTGCCAACCTAAAAACGCAAACAGGCTGTTGATACTGGCCAGCATGGAATTAACGCTCCGCACGGCGTAATGCTCCTGCAAGCGCTTCTTGTAAGCAATGATGGTTTCCCTTGTGACCGCTCCTTCTGCGTACTTCGCAAATGCCTTGATATCCCGAGTGTATTTCTGAATGGTTGCCGCACTCCGTTCCTCCAAGATCAGATGCTCTCTGAATCCGGCAATATCTTTGGTTGTAATTCTTAGCCCTTTCATTCGTATTTACCTCCGAGTTTTTCTAATATTCTACTCGAAAAGTATGAAAACAAAAATTGTCACCGTTCATTGTAGAAAAAACGGTGGCAAAAAACGAATGTGCGGACAGAAAGACAGCCCCGATTTGCAAAGCCACAGTTATCCGAAACTTATAGTCTCAGGACGGGCCAAGAAGGCCTAATACTAAAGCACCGCAGGTAAGCGATTAACTTACTTGCGGCGCTTTAGTATATGCTGCCATTCGGAAGGATTCTCCGGTGTTATTTATTATTTCGCACTCTTTTGGGAGTAATTCAATATTACGCCGGTATCGTAGTTGAAGTTGCTGAATATATTTCTGCTTTTACACTCAAGAATGCAACTATCAGGGAGTCCAACAGATGTATATACAATGGTCAACAAAACAAATCTCAATATGTGAATTGCAGCAAACAGTTCATCATAGGATGGCTTAATATATCTCCCGGAATTATAATGCGTATAATAGTTTCTCATATTTGAAAAGCTTCGTGCGTAATCATCTATATTGGACTCGCTCAATTCGAACACATTGTTGTAAGCAGATAATATATCTTGATATCTATGCTTTAATGTCGGCTTCCGTTTTCCTGTATTGTTCGGGTCGTTTTTGGCCACTGCCTTTGCTTTATCATCTCTGCAAGTGTTTGAGTACACCTCAATCGCTTGTGACAAATTCAAGAAACTATTTATCCTTGTTGAACGGTTACAAACGATTTCATAAAATAGAGCGGGAATCGGGTTGGCACTTTCATAGAGATCAAGCCATGCTCTCCATATTTTCTCAAAGCTGCCTTCGAATGCGGACGTCATAATGAGGAATGGCTCATTGACTGCCGGGACATTTTCTCTATAGTTTAGGTATAACATATACTCGCTTCCATCGTTCTCAACTTGAAAGCTTATCTCTCCGCATGAAATATATCCATTTCCGAAGAATGAGAAGAGGTTTATTGCCGCAAAGGCTTTCGCAACAGCGTCCATTAAAGACAACGGGCTTGCGAAAGAGTACGCAACAACGGAAATAATAGTATGAAGATACTCTTTTTTGTCAGAATCGTGCGAGATGTATTTTTGATACAATTCTATCTCTCCATATTTATCCTGAGCGCGAATCGGCTTTGGATAAGTAAAATTCAAAACACTAGGATTCTCTTTTGTGATGTTCCGATTGGGTTCTAACGGAGAAGTGCCGGCAAACATATAGTTTAAATCTGGAGTAGACAGCGTTATTCTCTTTACCATTGGAATTGAAGCAAAACACTTGCCCACAATTATCTCATTTGGGATTATGAGAAGAAAAACATCGTTCGATCCCATGGAGCCGGATGTAGAGTGAATATGACATCCAATTAAAGTTGCTTCTTTTCCAAAAATACTTCCTAATATATTAAAGTCGGCACTTGATAGCATCTTTTGATATTGATCTACCGAAACCATGGCATTCAGGACAATATTTCCATTTACCTCTTGAAGGATTCCGGGAAACTTTATTTTTTCTGCGTCAATCGTACAGTTAAAATTCGATATTTTATTAAGTACATCATTCTTGGTAATCATTTATTTTCTATACACCTCACCAAATGTTTTGCTGATGGACATATTCTGCTTCCTCCGTCATTTTAATTTGTACTTTTTCTCCGCCCCTCGGCCGACGACCTCAATCAGCCCGTTTTCGCGCATCTGGCGGGCCAGCAGATACGCTCGCGTCTTTTTGACATTCAGCAGCTCCTGCAGATCTTCATCCGTCATTTCGCCGTACTCTGCCAGATAGTCCAGCACCGTTTTCATCTGAGGCGTGACGGTGGCAGGCGCTTTTTCGGTAGCTTCCGGTGCGCGCTCAGCGGCACCGGTGCAGGTATTCATGTTCGGCAGCACGATCCGAAACGCATTGGCTGTTGCCTCGATGCTGGGCTGCACGGGGCAGTTTTCATAGAGCTTGAAAATACGGCGGATGCCGGTGCCGTAGCTTTCAATCAGGCGCAGGCGGTGGAAGATCTCCGCCAACTTCTTATTCCTCGGCTGGGAAACGCCGATGCGGATATCCTCCGTGGAAAGGCCGGGCAGGAGTCCGCCCAGAGAAATGAACTCCATTTTGCTGTCGTTTACATTGATGATAATGCTGCCGCTGAAACTGTAATTCCGATGCACCAGCGCGTTGAGCAGTGCTTCGCGGATGGCTTCCTCAGGATAGTCCTGCTTATCTGTGCGGACAACGCCCTTGATGGTGGACACGGTCCGGTTGCACAGCGCCAGATAGTTGATCGCGTTTTCAAACTGCTTGAAAATCGAGCCGCCGAACTCCTTGCTGTCCCGGAACTCCGTGCAGGATTCATCATTGAATACGGCGATTTTCGTGGTGTGCAGGCATTGGTCGGAGAGCAGCAGTGCCAGGTTTGTGAAAACATCGTTTTTGGTAATGCCCAAAGCTCGATATTTTCCCACCGAGAATTCAACGCCGTATTGCTGGAAAGCCGCCTTTGCCGCCTCAAAGGTCAGATCCTGGTCAAGGCAGCGGTCATCCTCAAAATTGTCACCGTCTGATTCCTTGATCATCTGGCGGATTTGTTCTGGAGAGGCCGGGACACTGGTTGTACCCTGACGAACATACACGCCGGTGGGCTTCATGCCCTTGGCTTTCAGATAGTAGGGCTTGTAGCTGCCTTCGCCAACCTCAATCCGAATTACCTTATTGTCTTGAAGAACATATCGCACAAACATGGTCACATCCGGGTGGATGGCATCGCGGATGCCGTTGGTCAGGCGGGTGTATGTCTCGTCGATATTGTCAATGCCAGTCACACGGCCCTGATCGTCAATGCCGATGTAGATCACGCCGCCGTCCGTATTTGCAAAGGCGATGACCTCCTTGTAGATGTCATCGACCATCTGAGATTTATATTCAATGTGTTCGCTTTCATATTGCATACACTGTACCTCCGTTGTTGTTTATCTCTATTATACTCATTTTTTCACATTACTCAATACAGCGAAGTGAAAATTCACCCCGCATTCACTCTGTGGGTGAAAATTATCTTTGCCTTGCAGCACGGCGCTGTTTTGCTTTATCCGAACAGGTAGCGATAGTCGGCATCCGATTCGAGATGCTTTCGTATTTTCTCCATAGCGGCATAGAATGTCCGCTCGGACGCTTTATCCGACCTGCGGCTGGCGGAGCGGGAGATTTCTTCAAAGGTCATAGGCTTTATGGGCCTGTACTCGATCTCGCCGCCTATCTGCACCGCCTTCTTTATAGCCCAGCAGGTATCGCAGAAGCCCAAATGCTTGGCAACCGTGCGCTGCTCCCGGTAGGTAAGGCTGTCGTAGGCTTCATACAAGGCGGCATACAGCACCTCCCGGAAGTACAACTTGTCCGGCCGGGAGGCGGCGTCCACCGTCACATCCTCGCCGGTTTCCTCGCCGTCCTCGTCGTATTGCAGGTAGAAATCCGCCCGCCGCTCGTTCAATGCGCCTATTGCAATATACCGCTGCACGGTTTTGGTATCCAGTCCGATTTCATTGGCAATTCGTTGCATGCTGTCGTCCGTGGCATTATCGCCGCCTTGGTGATAGATAGCCATAATGCGTTTTAACACCGGATAGGTGTCCGTCGTCATGGTAACCATACCACTCTGCGCCGTGCGGATGTAGTCCTCGATGCTGTCCGAAATATATTGTTTCTGAAAGGCGGCAAACGGAACGCCTATGGACGAATCGTACTTTTGCAGGGCAGCTAAAATCCCACATACCGCTGTCTGCTTGATGTCCGAAAAATGCTCCGCCAGCCCGTAACGCTGGCAGGCATCCTGCGCCAGCTTGTTCAGCATCGGTTCCCGGTCGTGCAAGTACCACAACAGATACTTGCCCTCTTTTTCAGCAAGGTATAGCTCGATATACTCCTGCGGCGGCAACTTGGGCGGTGCGGGGGTAAGGTGGTACATCCGGCGCTCCAAAAGTGCTTGCTGCTTTCTGCGAGTTTCGTTCAGTTCTTCGGTCACCGGCCGCACCTCCATTTTTATGATTTCATCTTTCTGCCCGTGTCGGCGTAAAGCTTCGCTCGCTCCAAACCCTTGTAATATTCCTTTGCAGCGTAGGCATCGTCCTCCTCCGCCTGCTCCAAGCGCCGCTTTGCCATAGCCTGCGCCGCTGCTGCAAATTCCGTCGAAATCGTCCCCCGACTCTTTTCGGAGCGGATGGCGGCGCAGCGTTTTTCGTAAGCAGCTTTGAGGGGATTATCCTTCGCTCGCTCCGCCTTGCCCTGAATGATGGCGTACCGGCGGCAGGAAATTTTCTCACCATGGTATAGCTCCGGTGCAGTGCCGTAGGAGCAGTATTTCTGCCGCCGGGCGCTTTGCATCAGAAAATACTGCCCACAAATTTCGCACTTCCTTGGGTAATGCCCGTAGTGCAGCCCCTCAAAGAAGTCCGTCAGTACAAAGCTGTAATAGCTTTCAAAGGTCATCCGCCGGGCGATCACGAGAATCCGGCTGTTCCGTCGCTTTGGGAGGGCGATATATTCCGTGTTCAGGGGGAAAGTTGCCTTCCCGAATATCTCCGCCGCAAGGGGCAGCAGGTGCCGCTCATCGAAGCGTTCTGCCTCGTCTACACGGGAAACAAATTGCCGGAGCTGCGTAAAGGCCTTGTGCGTGTCCTCCGGGATGGAATCATAAAAGCGGAGGGACTGCAAGACTGTTGCGCACAGTGTTTCACACTTCCTGAAAAGGGGCTTATCATATTCCGGCGGAAGGATTCCCAGGCTGATTGCCCCCTGATCCTGCTGCGCAACCGCCGCTCTTTGGCAGAAGTAATCCTGTATGGCAGCGGCATTTTCCTGTGTGAACAATTCCGCGATGCGCTGCTTCTCTGCAGCAATGTCCAGCGAGGAAAAGGGTTTCAGCTTTGGCAGGGTTTTCAGAATCGCCAGAATTTCCTTCCTAGCCTTGAGAAAATCCGTTTCGTTCAGATATCCGGTGGCAATCTGCTCCTGCACATTCCAGTTGTGCTGCCGGAATACGGCAATCCTCAACGCCGTGTCATCCTTATAATACTGATTCAAAAGATGTACCGCAAAGGTGCCCACTGGGTAGCTTTTGCCACCTATATGCACCCGACCATCCCGGTAAACGGCAGTAAGAAAGCCAAGCCCATCGCTCATACGCTCCCTCTTCTTTCTGAATTCTATCAAAGATTCTGTCCCATAAGCAGGACAGAATCTTTTTTTACTTTTTTCAAGAAATATTTTTTCTGAACGCCGTAATTAGAACATTAGTTCTATATAACTATATCAGAAAAAGTCTCTGTTTTCAAGGCTTTTCATAATGTTGCGGTCACTGTTTTTGCCGTGTTGCTGAATCCATGCCTTTTTTTGCCATTTCCCCCATTCAATATATAGAAGGCAGTCATCGAGCCGCTGGGTCATCCCCGGCGGCTTCTTTGCTGCCTGAAAAAAGAAAGGAGAAGATCGTGATAGTATCGAGTTTTTCAACTGAGCCAAAAAGCCGATATGCGGCTCAAAGCGATTATTTCACTGTAAAAGCAGAGCCAAGTAGGCTCCGTGAAAAGATACGCCCTGAAGGGAAAGACGGCTGTTCTTGCCTCCGAAAAGCGGTAGTCAAAACTGCCCCTGTAGGGCGTGTCTCACGGTATAACAAGCAGGGACTTTGTGTGCCAAAGTCCCAATCAGAAGCCGCCCGGTAAGTCGGCTTTACCCTTTGGGGGCTGCCGCCCCCAATCCCCCGGAAAGGAGCGATGCGTATGGGGAAAGATGTACGAATAGCTGTGCGTGTCACGGCAAGAGAAAAGGATAAAATCCAAGCCAAAGCTCGAAAGTGCGGGCTTTCAACAACAGAATATGTCAAGCAAAGAGCGTTGGGGTACGAGCCGAAAGGCATTCCGCCCGACGCTCTTTTTGTTTGCCTTGAAAAGCTGAGAGAGCTTGAAAGCAAGACAAATTCGCCGGAGCTGGACGAAGAAATCAACGCTGTGCTGAAGCAAATCGCCGCAGAATTTCTGCTGCCGGGAAAGGGGTGATGCGATGTGGCTGTAACAGGCTTCTGGCCGGTGTATCGGAATCTGAAAGCAACGCTGGACTACGCCGATAACCCCGACAAGACCACCGACCCGGAATATCTGGACGAGGATTTGTACGCCGCCCTGCGGTATGTGGAGAACGACAACAAGACCGACCGGCAGGTCTTTGTCGGCGGCATCAACTGCTCCAGGCAGAACGCCTACGCCGAGATGATCGGCGTGCAGCGGCGGTTCGGGCTTCGTGGTAAGGTCGTCGGCTACCACGGTATTCAGAGCTTCAAGGAGGGCGAGGTTACGCCGGAGCAGGCCTTTGAAATCGGCAAAGCCACCGCACGGCGAATGTGGGGAGATAAGTATCAGGTGCTTGTCACCGTCCACCTGAACACGGACAACATTCACTGTCATTTCGTGGTGAACCCTGTGTCCTTCAAGGACGGCAGCAAATTTCAGAACAAAATCGGTGACCACAAGGAGCTGCGGAAAGTGTCTGACCAAATCTGCCGGGAACACGGCCTGTCCGTTTTGGAAAACAGCGAATTTTACAGCAAGAGCAAGAAAAAGGAATATTGGGTTCACAAAGCAGGCAGAAAAACACATCGGGACTATCTGCGTGAGGATGTGGAATACTGCCTGTCTTTTGCCACCTCTCCGAGAGAATTTGAAAGCCAGCTTTATGCGCTGGGCTACGCCCTTGATCCGGTGCGTTTTTCGGTAAAAGCAAAGCACTGGGAGCGAGCCGTGCGGCTGAGCAGCATCGGCTTTTCAAAGGAGCGTGTGAACGAGCAGCTACGGCAGAATGCCGAAAACCGCTATCGAATGTTTACCTTGGAATACAAGGCACCATATAGAGCAAAACGGTTTCCGCTGGAGGACGAGCTACGAAAGCTGGATTTCTCCATTGAGCACAGTTATGACACTGCCACCGTTTTGGTGGATACGGTGTTTTATCTTGTCATAACGGTAATCCAGATCGTAGCCCAGCTTGCCGATGTAATGCTGCTGTCGCCGGATCTGCGGACGGCTGAAAAGGATTTGAAAGAGCTTGTGGCAGATTACCATTTTCTCAAAGAAAATGGCATTCACTCCGTAGCCGATTTGCAAGAAAACATCAATGAGAACAAAGCACAACTATCCGATTTAGAGCGTGAGCGCAGCAATATCAGCAACCGTATCCGCCGGCCAAAATCGCCGGAGGAACAAACCGAAAATAAGGAGCGCCGTAAAGCTATCAGCAAACAAATAAAGCCTGTTCGTGAAAGGCTTCGCCGTGCGGAACGGATTTTAGAGAAATCTCCGCACCTGTACGAACTGTTAAAACAAGAGCACGAACTGGAGAAATAGGCCCGTGCGAGATACAGAGAAAGAGGTAGATAAAATGAAAAATACGATGAAAAAACCGGTGGCAATTCCGGTAGAAAAATTGCGTCCCTTTGCCGGACACCCGTTCAAGGTCAGGGACGATGACGAGATGAACACGCTGATCGAAAGCATACAGACGCAAGGTATTCTTTCGCCGCTGATCGTCAGGCCGATTGAAAATACAGATGAATATGAGGTAATAAGCGGCCACCGCCGCTTACACGCCGCACAAAAGGCAGGGATCACCGAGGTCCCTGCCTTGATTTATGCCCTCGACCGGGATGCTGCCGCCATTGCGGTGGTGGACAGCAACCTCTACCGGGAGCATATTTTGCCATCCGAAAAAGCATTTGCGTACAAATTAAAACGAGATGCGATGGCGCATCAGGGACGCACTTCTCCCCAACTTGGGGAGAAGTCGCTTACTGTTGAAAAGATAGGAGCAGAAGCCGGAGACAGTAAAAATCAGGTTCTCCGTTATATCCGTCTGACGCACCTTATCCCCGAATTGCTTGATTTGATGGACGAGGGCAAAATTGCGCTTATGGTCGGCGAGGCTTTGTCCTATCTCGGCGACAAAGAACAATATGCCGTCTTGGAGCAATGCGAAATGAACGATTGCACACCGTCTTATGCGCAAGCCATTGGAATGAAAAAGAGGTATCAGGGTGGAAATCTCACGGCTGATGATATTAGCGAAATTCTCTCCCGTGAAAAGGCAAATCAGAGGGAAACCATTAAAATCCCAACCGAAAAGCTGCGGAAATTTGCGCCCAATGCTAATCCACAGCAGCTTGAGGGCTTCGTCCTCAAAGCCTGCGAGCATTACCGAAAATATCTGCGCAGACAGCGAGATGCGAGATAATTCGCATATTTGTAAAGGAGGCATATAATGAATAAAATTGAAATGAGCAAAAATCCGGACTATTATTTTGCCGCCTTAAAGCTCATAGAGCAGCTTTATAAGGACGGTAAAATACCGAATTTTATGTACCGAAATATACTGAACGAATATGCCGACATTGTTGATGTTACGGCTTTCGTCATCGGAAATTCAAATAAAAAGGAGGAAGCAACAGCATGATCAATTCTGATTTTGTAAAAAAGCGAGTGGTAATTTATGCCCGTGTTTCAACCGAGCACGAAGCGCAGATTTCAGCCCTTGAAAATCAGATGGATTGGTACAAGCCTATCCTTGCAGCAAGACCGGAATGGACTTTGGTCGGCCAGTATGTCGATGAAGGCATAACGGGAACTTCGGCGGCGAAGCGTCCGCAGTTTATGAAAATGATTGCAGATGCAAAGAAAAAGCAATTTGATATGATTATCACCCGTGAGGTGTCACGCTTTGCGAGGAATACGGTTGACACCTTGCAATATACCCGACAGTTGAAGTCGCTCGGCGTCGAGGTGTTCTTTATCAATGATAATATAAAGACTTTTGATGGGGACGGCGAGCTGCGGCTCACCATTATGGCAACCTTGGCGCAGGACGAGAGCCGCAAAACCTCTGTCCGTGTAAAAAGCGGTCAGCAGACCTCTATGAACAACGGTGTCATCTACGGCAACGGTAATATTCTGGGCTATAAGCGGGTGGCTAAAATCGTAGATGATAACAAAAAGGAAGTTGAGTGGACGGTAGATCCTGAGCAAGCCAAAACGGTAAAAATGATATATGCGATGTACCTTGACGGAATGGGACTTATGCAGATCAAGGATGAGCTGGAACGCAGAGGTCGAAAGACCTCTGCGGGACTCGACAGGTGGTATTGCACTGTCATTTCTCATATTCTCAAAAATTCCTTTTATTGCGGTATCATCACATACCATAAGGAATATACACCGGATTATCTGACGCAGAAGAAAGTCAAAAATTACGGCGAAATTGAATTCACAAAGGTACAGGGATCGCACGAAGCATTGGTGTCGGTGGCAGATTATGAAAGGGTGCAAATCATTATGGAAAGCAAAAGAACCAAATGCAAAAACCTTGACACAGGAAGAAAGACGACCGGCAAAAGGCCACGCACTACCGTGTGGGGAAAGCTTCTTGTCTGTGAATGCGGGCACAAATTCAGCATGCGGGTTTGGGACAGAAAAGACAGGGTGGCAAATGCCGCATATCAGTGCTACAGCTCTGTTCATACCGGCTCCTACAAAAGTCGGAAAAAGCGTGAACTTTCACTTGACGGAATATGCCAAACCCCGATGATACCCGAATGGCGGCTACAAATGATGGCAAATTATATATTCAGGAATTATCTCACCGAAAAAGATAAGGTTTTGGCTTTGGCGAATTCTATGCTTGAAGCGCATATAGGCGACACCGAAAGCCAAGAGGATCATACAGAAATTCTGCGATGCAAAAGAGCAGAGCTTGAAAAGCTGAATACTAAGCTTGACAACTTTATTGAAATGCGGGCAGAAGACGAAATCAGTAAAGACCTTTTCAAAAAGAAAACATCCGAGCTTGAATTGACGATGCAGGAGTTGGATTCAGAAATCAAGGAACTTGAAAGCAAACAGAAGCCTGAAATTCAAATTGAGGACTATGCTGAAAAGCTGACCGTTCTGCAATATGCGTTGGAGCAGTACACCAATTGGGATGACAAGGATATTCCGGAAAGTGTAATTGAAGCCTTTGTTGTTAAAATTGTTGCTTCAAAGGACGGCTTTGATTGGTATCTCCGCTTCAATGGCAATCCCGACGATCCGCTGCATTGCACGGTGGGAGGAAAAAGAAAAAGCACAGCCACGATCAGCGTAGCAGGGGAATGTTCCCCTGCCGTACACAAGGGCGACACAGGCTGCAATTAAAGACTCGCGGAATTAAGCAAAAAAGTCAGTAATATCAAGGGTTTTCGGCATCGAAAACGGATGAAAATATGGCTTCAAAAATCAGGCTTTTTCGCCTGAAATAAGTCCTATAAACGGGTATCTGTTCATTTCTTGATCAGATACCCGTTATTTTTTTATCTTTTTTTATTGCACCTCATCGTTCTGATGTGGTGCTTTTTTTATTTACCGGAGGTGTCTATGAAAAAATTTTCTCAGCTTTTTTCGATTTACCCGCACATTTTGGCCTTTCTCGCTGGCTACTCTTTGAGGGGAAAAAACCTCGATGCACTTTGACAACTAAATACACATTCATCAGATACGTTCCTGTGCGGGAGCAAGAACTCCAGCCGAATGAAGGTGCGCCAAGACCCTCCTGCCACTACAGGTTATCACGGAAAGCAAGGTTGGTAGCGATTCCGAACCATTCTGAAATATCCGCTTGCTACGGATAAGGCAATGAAACGCTACAGGGCTAATGATACTTCTCTACGGAGCTGGCGGAGAACCCGGCAGGGGTGAGATTCCCATGGACCCGATTCGCTATCGGGCGTCTGATGATTTCCCTATTGTGCATATCTGTGTATCAAGCAAAGATCAGAACGAGGACAGGTAGCTTGTGGCTATGTGGAATAAAGTATATCGATAGCTAATATGACTCGCTTTTGTCTCAAGATAACATAAAATAATTAACGATAAATATTAAAAATCTCTTGACAAAACGTATGTATCGGTATATACTGCAAGCATAATGATAAACGTTAAATAATTTATGTTTTGCGTAGGAGGCATTCTTATGAATTCTAAAACTCTTTCAAACTTCCACAAGTTCGGTAAAGTGGGCAAGATTGCAATGACCGTCTTAATGGTCATAGCAATCTTAGCGGCTGCAGCGAGCTGTGTAGCTACAATTTATGTGTCTACGCTTCCAAAGGATGCGCTAACAGTTCGCGTTACCAATCATGCCGAATTCAGGATCAACGAAAAGAATTTCGATTCCCTGTGGGACATTCTTGCAGATGGTTTTTCTTATGCGGGGGACGTAAGCCCCGAGGCAATGCTGAGCGGGGGAAATGATAAGATCATTCCTCCTGAAGATCAGGATTTCAATATGGAACTCTCATTTTTCAACCAGTCATTTTCTTCCGCCAAAATTCATTCCGAAGAAAACACAAAGGTGATCGAAGCCACGTCATCGCCTGCTGAGTACCATTCGGCGAATTTGGTGTCAGTCCTTATCTTCGCGACTTTGTTTGCTGCTTCTGCTGTCGCAGCTCTGTTTATGCTGAAAAGACTGTTTGCGGTGCTTGCAAAGTGTGAATCTCCGTTCTGCGAAGAACTTGTGACAAAGATGAGAGCATTCGGTTTTTCTCTTCTTCCCGTTGCGCTGTTTGCCACCATTGGTGAAACGCTGTCTACCGCTTTCCTGTCTGCCGGAAGAGGCACCGGGATCAGCATTCAGTGGGGCGTCTTAATTGCTTTCGCCGTAACAATGTGCTTGGTGACTGTATTCAAGTACGGTGTTCAGCTCCAAAAAGAATCGGATGAAACGCTGTAAGGGGGCGGACAATGGGACATATTGTTTTAAGGCTGGATCGCGTAATGGCGGACCGGAAAATGAGCCTGAATGAGTTGTCGGAGAAAGTCGGCGTTGCAAATGTGAACCTTTCCAAGATGAAGAACGGGCATATCAGCGCCATCCGGTTTTCTACATTGGCTGCGATATGTGACGTGCTGCAATGTCAGCCGGGTGACATATTGGAATACAGCCCTGAAGAATAAAATGAACGTGGATGAAGCGTATGCCGATGAAAAGGGCAAACGATGACCATGGCGCCGGAGCAAATCCTCAAGGATCTCTTTGTAAGAACTGAAACATAACAAGCGGAAAAACGATAAAACGGAAATTCCCTGTAAGGTGCCCGCCTTACAGGGAATTTATTCTGATCATCTATAATCTTACATTAAACTTGGAATATGGTTCCCCGATACGCTGAGCAGCAGCAAATTGGTGCATTTTTCAAGCAACTCGACCACCTTATCACCCTTCATCAGCGTACGCTGACGATCGACGGTGCAAAGAAGTATATCTACAGCTATTTCTTTCATGAATTAGTCTCCTTGTTTTTGTAAGCTTTGGTCGAAAAACCTCTATCTTACTCTAACCTGGAGACTTTTTCGATACGCTGAAGCGGAGGTTCCCGGACAGGAACCTCCGCTTTTTGTTACTTCTTGCTCTTACCCAGATAAGCCTCTTTAATGGACTCATCTGCCAGCAGCTCCGCGCCGGTGCCGG
>OJAG01001006.1_pt1 | contig 19019 bp, 12 predicted proteins | sample 1589021 | NCBI WGS metagenome assembly OJAG01 (sample SAMN03283264) | human gut metagenome | biome: human-associated habitat; material: feces | host: Homo sapiens | place: USA | collected 2013 | reverse complement strand
GCGGAAGTGTCGGAACTGGCAGACGAGCAAGACTAAGGATCTTGTGATCAATGCGATCGTGTGGGTTCAAGTCCCATCTTCCGCAGTAAGATAAGACCAAGAGTACAGAACAAAGTATTCTTGGTTTTTTTATATATTAGGAAAGTCCTTTCCTAATATATAAAACCGTTCTGCTTGGAAAATAATATTGGAAAAGAAAAAAAGAAGAAAATAAAAAAATAAAAAGGAAAGAGAAGAGTTTTGTCGAATATATATAATAGAGTATTCTTTAAACATTAAGCGGAGGCACTCATGTACTACTCAGAAGAACTGATTGAAGAAGTAAGATCAAGGAATGATATTGTAGATGTGATTTCCGGATATGTCCGGCTGCAGAAGAAAGGCAGCTCTTATTTTGGATTATGTCCGTTCCATAATGAGAAATCACCGTCTTTTTCTGTGAGCAGACAGAAGCAGATGTATTACTGCTTTGGATGTGGGGCGGGAGGGAATGTTTTTACATTTCTTATGGAATATGAGAATTTTTCTTTTGTAGAAGCAGTGAAGTTTCTTGCGGACAGAGCAGGAATCGAACTTCCGGAGATGGAATACTCGAAAGAAGCGAAGGAAAAAGCAGATTTAAAGTCTACGATTCTTGAGATGAATAAGCTGGCTGCAAAGTATTTCTACGTACAGCTGAAATCAGAGCGTGGAAGTCAGGCCTACAGTTATCTTAAGAACCGTGAACTCTCAGATGAGACGATCACAGCGTTTGGACTGGGATTTTCGAACAAATACAGTGATGATCTGTATAAGTATCTGAGAGAGAAGGGATACAGTGAAGACCTGATTCGACAGGCCGGACTGATCAACACGGATGAACGTCAGGGTGTGTACGACAAGTTTTGGAATCGTGTGATGTTTCCAATTATGGATGTCAATAACCGTGTGATCGGATTTGGTGGTCGTGTGATGGGAGATGGGAAACCGAAATATCTGAATTCACCGGAGACAGTCGTTTTTGATAAGAGCCGGAATCTTTATGGTCTGAACCGTGCCAGAACATCAAGAAAGCCATACTTTCTTCTTTGCGAAGGATATATGGATGTGATCTCTCTCCATCAGTCCGGATTTACGAATGCGGTAGCTTCATTGGGGACTGCATTGACAGCAGGGCATGCAGCTCTGATCAAGCGTTATGTCCAGGAAGTTTATCTGACTTATGACAGTGATGAAGCCGGTACAAGAGCAGCACTTCGCGCAGTGCCGATCTTGCGGGAGGCCGGGATTTCTGCTAAAGTTGTAAGGATGGATCCATATAAAGATCCGGATGAATTCATTAAGAACCTTGGAGCAGAAGAATATGAGAAGCGGATCCATGCGGCGCGTAATGGATTCATGTTCAGCCTGGAGATGCTGGAGAAACAATATGATATGAATTCTCCCGAAGGCAAGACAGATTTCTTCAGGGAAGTGTCGAGGAGACTGCTTGAATTCGAAGATGAGCTGGAGCGTAACAACTATATCGAAGCTGTTGCAACAGCATACCGGGTCAGCCGGGAAAGCTTGGAGAAGATGGTCGCAAAGATGGCTGTGAATGCCGGAATGGCGAGACCGGTCGCAAGACCGAAACGGGCAGAGGGATCTGAGAAGAAGCAAAAGGAAGACGGAATCCTTACTTCACAGAAAGCATTGTTGACCTGGATGATCGATGATGACAGGCTCTTTGATCAGATCAGTCAGTACATAAGCCCGGGTGATTTTACAGAAAGTCTGTATCGGACGGTTGCAGAACTTTTATATGAGCAGAGAAAGCAGGGAGCCTTGAATCCTGCGAAGATCCTGAATCATTTCACAGAGGAAGAAGATCACAGAGAAGCAGCCTCTTTGTTTAACACAAGAATCAAAGAGCTGAAGACAAAGGAAGAGAGAGAACAGGCTTTACAGGAGACGATCCTGCGGGTGAAGAGTTATAGCATTGAGCATCAGACAATGAATCTCGACCCGACAGATATGCGGGGGTTACAGCATTTGATGGAAGAAAAACGGAAGCTGGAGAACCTGAAGAATTTGAATATTACAATTCAATAAGGATAAAATAAAACAAGACAGGCTGCGGATGCGCGCAGCGAAGGAAGGAAGAACACATGGACGATATTACACAGAAATTTCTTGATAGATTGAAAGACCTGGTTGCACTTGGTAAAAAGAAAAAGAGCATACTGGATGTCCAGGAGATCAATGATTTTTTCAATGATATGGAACTCAACGCAGAGCAGATGGAGAAGGTATTTGATTACCTTGAGGCAAATAACATTGATGTGCTGCGCATTAGCGGAGATACACCGGATGAGGTGGATGTAGATCTGGATGACATTATCATATCAGAGGAAGACGACGTGGATATGGAGAATATCGACCTGTCAGTTCCGGAAGGCGTGAGTATTGAAGATCCGGTCCGTATGTATTTAAAAGAGATTGGTAAGGTACCTCTTCTGAGTGCAGAACGTGAGATTGAGCTTGCACAGAGAATGGAAGAAGGCGATGAGGAAGCCAAGAAAGAGCTTGCAGAAGCGAACTTAAGACTTGTAGTCAGCATTGCAAAGAGATATGTTGGAAGAGGCATGTTATTCCTTGATCTGATCCAGGAGGGTAACCTCGGTCTGATCAAAGCAGTTGAAAAGTTTGATTATCACAAGGGATATAAGTTCAGTACTTATGCTACATGGTGGATCCGTCAGGCGATCACAAGAGCGATTGCGGATCAGGCAAGAACAATCCGTATCCCGGTTCATATGGTTGAGACGATCAACAAGCTGATCCGTGTATCCAGACAGCTTCTTCAGGAACTGGGAAGAGAACCGCTTCCGGAAGAGATTGCCAAGGAGATGGATATGCCGGTAGAACGTGTACGTGAGATCCTGAAGATTTCACAGGAACCGGTTTCTCTTGAGACACCGATCGGTGAAGAGGAAGACAGCCACCTTGGAGACTTTATCCAGGATGATAATGTACCGGTTCCGGCCGAGGCAGCTGCACAGACACTTCTGAAAGAGCAGCTGGATGAAGTGTTGGATACATTGACAGAGAGAGAGCAGAAAGTCCTCCGTCTTCGTTTCGGAATGAATGACGGAAGAGCACGTACACTTGAAGAGGTAGGACGAGAGTTTGATGTAACAAGAGAGCGTATCCGTCAGATCGAGGCGAAAGCACTCCGTAAGCTCCGTCACCCAAGCAGAAGCAGAAAACTGAGGGATTATCTGGATTAATGATGGAATTATCGAAAAGATTACAGGCGGTCGCAGATCTTGTGACCGCCCATTATAAATTAGCGGACATTGGAACGGATCATGCATATATTCCGATTTATCTGACACAGCAGAAGAAGATTACAGAAGCAGTTGCACTTGATGTCAATGAAGGACCACTGCAGCGAGCAGAGGAACATATCCGCGAGAATGGACTTGAAGCAGAGATAGAGACGAGACTTTCCAATGGATTTCAGGCATTACAGCCGGGAGAAGTCCAATCTGCGGTTATCGCAGGAATGGGCGGCGGACTTGTGATCCGGATCCTGACAGAAGGAGAGGAAGTGGTGCGAAAGCTTGAGGAGTGTATCCTTCAGCCACAGTCAGAGATTGAGAAAGTGCGGGCATTTCTTCTTGAGAAGGGATATGAATTTCTGGAAGAAGATATGGTCTGTGAAGATGGAAAATATTATCCTATGATGAAGGTAAGACCACCGGTAGCTGATATAGCAGGCGAAGATACAGAAGTAAAGTGCTGGGATACGGTTCAGTTAAAATATGGAAAGCTTTTGCAGGAGAAACAACATCCGGTACTCAGAGAGTATCTGGAAAGAGAGATACGCATTTATCAAAGTATTTTAGAAGGATTGAAAGCGAAAGATTCTGACCGGATCCGTCAGAGAAAAGAAGAATTGGAACAGGAACTTGTAGAAGCAGAGAAAGGGATGAAATATTATGCAGTGTAAAGAGATTATACAGGTAATAGAGGCAACATTCCCGCGAACAGCAGCTTTGGGATTTGACAATGTAGGACTGCTTGCAGGACGTTCAGAGAAAGAGGTGTCCAGAATTTATCTGGCACTGGATGCAACAGATGTTGTGATCGACCGTGCGATCAAGGAAGGTGCGGACATGCTGATCACACATCACCCGCTTTTATTCTCAGCAGTAAAGAAAGTGACGGATGAAGATTTTATTACAAGAAGAATTGTGAAGCTGATTCAGAATGACATTTCCTATTATGCAATGCATACGAATTATGATGTGCTTGGTATGGCAGAACTGTCCGGAAAGATCATGGACCTTCAGAATGGGGAAGTGTTAGATGTTACCTATACAGATGAAGAAGGAAATCCGGAAGGAATCGGAAGAATCGGTAATCTGGAGAAAGATATGACATTGGAAGAGTGCTGTGTCTATGTGAAACACAGACTTGAACTTGGAAGTCTGAAAGTATTTGGAGATATGCAGAAGAAGGTGCATCGTCTTGCAATTTCTCCGGGATCAGGAAAGAGCTCGATTGCAGTTGCTCTCGAGAAGGGGGCAGATGTTCTTGTGACAGGAGATATCGGTCATCATGATGGAATTGATGCAGTAGAGCAGGGGCTTGCAGTAATTGATGCAGGACATTATGGCACAGAATACATTTTTATTGAAGATATGAAGCAGTTCTTCGAGAAGAAGCTTCCGGTGCTGGATGTACTTACAGATCCAATCGAGCATCCGTTCCAGATCATATAATCAGAAGTGAACGCATAATAATGTTCAGCAGGGCAGTTGTGAGCGAAAAGCAGTTCACAAAGACAGTGGAGGTGGCTGAGGAGTTGGAAAGTCAGAAATGTAAGGTTACGATAAGCGGAAAAGAGTATCTTTATGAGAAGAGGACGTCTTATCAGGAGATCGCGAAGGATTTTCAGAAAGAGTATAAACATCAGATCGCACTTGTGATGCTGGATGGACATCGTCTGCAAGAACTTAGAAAACAGGTTTCCGGAGACTGTACGCTGCAATTTATTACAACACAGGATACGGCGGGGTATGACACGTATCGAAGAAGTGTCTGCTTTCTTTTTATTAAGGCAGTACACGATGTGATTGGCCATGAGTGTCCGCAGCAGGTGCGGGTAAGGATTCATTTTTCGCTTGGTGCAGGATTTTACTGTACGGTGGAAGGAATCGATCATGTGGGAATGGAATTCCAATGGAAAGTTGAAGAACGCATGTATGAACTTGTACAGCAGAGACTTCCGATCACAAAAGAGTTGATCCATACAGAAGAGGCAGTGGAATTATTCCATCGATATGGAATGTTTGATAAAGAACGCCTGTTCCGGTATCGGAGAAGTTCCCACGTGAATCTGTATGCCATGAATGAATTCCGTGACTATTATTATGGTTATATGATGCCGGATACAGGAGATTTGAAGTATTTTGCATTGTATCTGTATCAGGGCGGAATCGTACTTCAGATGCCGCTGAAAGACGAACCGGAGAAAGTCCCTTTATTTGTGCCAAAGGATAAGCTGTTTCGTGTACTCAGTGAGTCTGTGAGATGGGGAGACCAGCAGGGGATTGATACCGTCGGTGCGCTCAATGACATGATCACGCAGGATGATATGCGTGAGATTGTTCTTGTGCAGGAGGCATTCCAGGAGCGCAAGATCGGAGAAATCGCAAAGCAGATCGCAGATCGTCCGGGGGTAAAGTTTGTTCTGATCGCAGGACCTTCTTCTTCCGGCAAGACAACATTTTCACATCGCTTATCCATTCAGCTCAGAGTGAACGGGCTTCATCCACACCCGATTTCTGTAGATAATTATTTCGTAGATCGGGAGAAAACACCGAAAGACGAGGATGGAAATTATAACTTCGAATGCATTGAAGCAATCGATGTGGAAAAGTTCAATGAGGACATGAGCAATCTGCTGGCAGGCGAGGAAGTCTATCTTCCGGTTTTTGACTTTAAGACCGGTAAACGGAATTTTGAAACAAGGCCAAAGAAACTCGGTGAAAATGATATCCTTGTAATCGAAGGAATCCATTGCCTGAATCCGAAGCTGACAGAACAGTTATGTGATGACCGGAAATTCAGGATCTATATCAGTGCATTAACACAGCTGAATATTGATGAGCATAACCGGATTCCGTCTACAGACGGACGTTTGATCCGAAGACTTGTCAGGGATGCAAGAACAAGAGGGGCATCGGCGACGAAGACCATCTCGATGTGGCCGTCAGTGAGAAGAGGAGAAGAGAAGAATATTTTCCCATATCAGGAATATGCAGATGTGATGTTTAACTCTTCCCTGATCTATGAACTGGCAGTGTTGAAACAGTATGTAGAGCCGTTGCTTCTTGGCGTAAGCAAAGACTCTCCGGAATATGTTGAAGCAAAGCGGTTGTTGAAATTCCTGGATTATTTCGTAGGAATCGGAAATGACAATGTGCCAACGAATTCACTTTTGAGAGAATTTATTGGCGGTGGATGTTTCCATGTCTAATGCAATAGAAAGATAGAAGAAAGAGGATACATAGAAAACTTGTATGTGACAAGAATTTCTATGTATCCTCTTTGCATTAAGATACCTCTTTGTTGATCATATCCTGCAATAAGCAGAAATATACAATATCTAATCCTAAAATCGAGAGAACCAGGTAGAGAATAGAAGAATTCCCCTGTATTCCTCTGATGCGGTCACAGCGTTCTCCCATCTTATAAGCCCAGTAAATACCATAGATTCCACAGGTGATCAAAGAAAATAGGAATACCATGCCTCCGCTTGTTGCCTGTGGCTCTCCGGCCAGCTGATTCACCTCATCATTCAGCTTGATCATCCAGTAGATACTGTAGATGCCGCAGGTGAGAAAAGAAAAAACAATTGCAAGTACAAGATTACGTGGCATAATGCCTGCAGTTGCCCCGTTCCGGTAATAATTGTTCTGATTATAGTTGTTCTGGTAATATGCATTCTGCTGGAACTGGCTTTCCTGCTGCTTTTGATTCTCCTGTGTATGAGCATTATCATTAGGAGTGGGAAGCGGAGCACCACATTCCTGACAGAAAGAAGCACTGTCTTCGCAGAGTGAATTACATTTTGGACAGATTTTCATAGAAGATTCTCCTTTGCATGAATTAGTTCGAAAAATGTCAGAAGTTGACAAGATCCTTCTGAAAAGTATCGTAGCATAAAAAGATACAAGTTACAAGAAATGTAGCCAAGTTTTAGGATATCTTAAGATATTCGATAGAAATAAACCCGGAAGATGCATAATATTCTTCCTTTTTCTTTCAAAAAGTTTGTGGTAGAATAGTAATGTTTCTGAAAATAAAACATGAGGAGATGAAAGTATGCCAGTATTTGACTTTAACAGTGCACCGGAAGATAAGAAAGAAGTTCAGTGTACTTATACAACATTTTGTTCCAACGAAGACCATGCGACACCGGAGTGTCCGATTCTTGTTCTGGATAACCAGAACCGGAAGTGGAACCATCATTCCTGCGGTGTGTTTACCAATCAGAATAAGCAGACCGCATTTGAGTTTGATGAAAAGGACGGAACATGCAGTGCAGATATCCTGAAAGTGGATGCACGTTTTGTCAGCCTTTTAAAATGGCTTGGAGAAAATCACATTAATGTACGTCTTTCCGGAGAAAATAAGCCGGATGGTTATGCCGTTTACAGAATCCGTGAGATCGCATTTGGAGGCGGAACAAAATTATCTGCTGAGGACGGCTTCCTTCAGTTTATGATCGAGCGGCTGTTTGCAAGTGATGCGCCAAAAGAAGAGATCAATGATGACGAGCAGGAAGAGTCCGGAGATGACATGAAGCTTACAAGTATTCAGAGTATTACAGACTTTATGACATGCGCAGGACGTACACTTCCGGATAACATTCGTCTGTGGGCAAGAAGAAATCTTGCAGTTGCACGTTCTCACGAGGTCTCTCAGGAAGAGCGCCGTCACGCACAGAGAGCACTTTCTATCATGATGAATATTCAGTGGAAGAGCAATTACTTTGAAGCAATCGATCCGGATGAAGCGAGAAGAATTCTGGATGAAGAGCTGTATGGAATGGAGAAAGTAAAGCAGAGAATCATAGAGACGATCATTCAGATCAACCGTACACACACACTTCCGGCGTACGGACTTCTGCTTGTCGGACCGGCAGGAACAGGTAAATCTCAGATTGCTTATGCAGTTGCAAGAATCCTTAAACTTCCTTGGACAACACTGGATATGAGTTCCATTAACGATCCGGAACAGCTGACAGGAAGTTCAAGAATCTATTCGAACGCAAAGCCAGGTATTATCATGGAAGCATTCTCCATGGCAGGGGAATCCAATCTGGTATTCATTATTAATGAGCTGGATAAGGCGGCATCCGGAAAGGGAAACGGAAACCCGGCAGATGTTTTGCTTACACTGTTGGACAACCTTGGATTTACAGACAATTACATGGAGTGTATGATCCCTACCGTTGGTGTATATCCAATCGCTACAGCGAATGACAAGGATCAGATCAGTGCACCGCTCATGTCCCGTTTCGCTGTCATTGATATCCCGGATTATACACCGGAAGAGAAGAAAGTAATCTTCTCCAAATTCGCACTTCCGAAGGTGCTGAAACGCATGAGCCTGAAGGCAGAAGAGTGCATTATGACAGATGAGGCACTCAATGAAGTGATTGAACTGTACTCCAATACATCAGGAATCCGAGATCTGGAACAGGCAGCAGAACACATCGCAGCAAATGCGCTGTATCAGATTGAGGTGAACCATGTGGAGAAAGTTGAATTTGATGCAGAGATGGTAAGAGAACTGCTTGGATAAAGTTGGGATTTGCCCTGAAAAAAATGAGCTCTGGAAAGTTTTGGCTTTCCAAAGCTCATTTTTTGAATTCCTACTGTCTATAGTACTGCAGGAACTCCCCGATTTTACCAACCGCCTCTTTCAGCACTTCAATACGCGGCAGATAAACCACGCGGAAATGATCCGGCTGATGCCAGTTAAATCCACTTCCCTGAACGATCAGGATCTTCTTGTCACGAAGCAGATCAAGAGCAAATTTCTCATCATTCACGATATTGAACTTCTTCGTATCAATCTTCGGGAACATATAAAATGCAGCCTGCGGTTTTACTGCGCTGATTCCCGGAATATCCGTCAGAGCCTTGTAAACATATTCACGCTGTTCGTAAATACGTCCACCCGGAACAATATAATCATTTACACTCTGGTGTCCGCCGAGAGCTGTCTGTACAATGGACTGTGCCGGAACGTTAGAGCAAAGACGCATGTTGGAAAGCATCTTGATTCCTTCGATATAGTCTCTTGCAATATTTTTATTTCCACTTAAGATCATCCATCCGATACGGAATCCGGCGATCATATGGGACTTGGACAGTCCGCTGAATGTCACGCAGAACAGATCCGGTGCAAGAGAAGCGATAGAAACATGCTCTTTTCCATCCATAACAAGACGGTCATAAATCTCATCAGAGAAAATGATCAGCTGGTGCTCTCTTGCGAGATCTACAATCTGCTGCAGTACTTCTTTCGGATAAAGAGCACCGGTCGGATTGTTTGGATTGATGATAACGATCGCTTTTGTACGGTCATTGATCTTCTTACGCATATCTTCGATATCCGGATACCAGTCAGACTGCTCATCACAGATATAGTGCACAGGCTTTCCACCGGCAAGTGTAGCACAAGCTGTCCAGAGCGGATAATCCGGAGACGGGATAAGAATCTCATCCCCTGTATCCAAAAGAGCAGACATGGTAAGATTGATCAGTTCACTGACACCATTTCCTGTGTAAATATCGCTCATCGTTACATTCGGCAGGTGCTTTAACTGGGCATACTGCATGATCGCTTTTCGCGCAGAGAACAGACCGGCAGAAGCAGAGTAGCCTTCGCAGTCAGAAAGCTGACGGCTCATGTCATAGATCACCTCATCCGGTGTACGGAAGCCAAACGGAGCCGGATTTCCGATATTAAGCTTCAGTACATGAGTTCCCATCTCTTCCATTCTGGCAGCCTCATCAACAACCGGACCTCTCACATCATATAATACATTATTTAACTTGGATGATTTCTTGAATTCTCTCACTTTCATACCTCCTGAATTATCTGCGGATGTCTGTATCTTATCAACATCTGACAGTGTGGAATCATTATCATTATCATTATTATTGTTTAACCAGTCAGGGTCAACCTGCAGGGCATCTGCCAGAAAATGTAAGATGTCGGTACGCGGGATTGTCTTCCCACTGACATACTGGCTGACATGACTTTTCCCAAGCTTGATCCCTTTCTGCTGGGCAAGACGAACAAGATCAACCTGCTTCAGGCCTTGCTCGTTCATAGCGGCTTTTAATCTGTCTGCAAAGGTTTCCATAAAGCTCCTTTCTGGGGTCATCTTTCCAGAGGTCAGACCCCATTAATAAAGTATTAACAAAACACAAAGTTCAATTTAAAATCTGCTTCAATACGAAAATCTCTAAAAAGTTCAATTTAAAAGTTCAAAACTTTAGTCAGAGTATACCACGATAAATGAAAAAGTTCAATAAAAAAATTACTGTTATAGAAAATCCGCAAAATCACGGTATCATTAAGAAAATATGATATACTAAAAGTGTTTATTACAGCAAAATACAAAGTACACAGAACGAAGGGAAACAGGGAAATGATTCTTGAAAATGAAAAAATAAAACAGGCATTGGAATATATAAAGGAAGAAGATCCGGCAACGACTCAGGACACGCTCAATATGTGTCAGATTCCGGCACCTTCTTATAAGGAAGAGAAAAAAGCGGAGTATATCCGGGAGCGGTTCCGGGAGATCGGGCTTAGGGATGTCAGGATTGACGCTGTTGGAAATGTGCTTGGGATCTGGCCGGGAACCGGTGAAGGACCAAGTGTAATGCTTGCAGCACACACAGACACAGTATTTCCGGAAGGGACAGATCTGTCGATAAGGAAAGAAGGAAATCGTTATTATTGTCCTGGCATTAACGATGACACACATGCAGTGGCGGAGATGATCGCAGTAGCGAAAGCAATGATCCATGCAGATCTTCACACAAAAGGGGACTTGATCTTCTGTGCAAATGTGTGTGAAGAAGGACTTGGAGATCTAAGGGGCGTGAAGTATCTGTTCGGATACGACAACAAAGCTTCAGAAGAATGTCCAAAGGTAGATGCATTTGTCTCGATTGATAACCAGTATACGGGCGGGGTGATCTATACGGCAACAGGAAGTCACCGTTATGAGGTGACATTTACCGGAAGAGGTGGTCACAGTTTCCAGAACTTTGGCATTCCTAATCCAATCCATGCAATGGGACGAGCCATCGCACAGATCGCAGAATTCCAGGTCCCGAATGAGCCGAAGACAACATTTAACGTAGGAGTGATCCAGGGAGGAACTTCTGTAAATACAATTTCAGGTTCTGCATCCATGCTGGTAGACCTCCGTTCGGACAGCGAAGAAGAGCTGAACCGACTGGATGAAGAACTTCATAAAGTGATCAAACAGGCAGTGGAAGAAGAAAATGCAAGATGGGATGCTTCAAAGCCGCAGATCAAAGTGCAGATCGAAGGACGCGGTGTGAGACCGGCGGGGGCACAGCCAAAGGACTGTGCGATCGTGAAAGCAGCATTCCGGGCGGCAGAACTGCTGGGGATTGAACCGGAGTATCGGTATGAGAGCAGTACGGATGCGAATATCCCGATCAGTATGGGAATCCCGGCAATCACTGTTGGAAGAGGTGGAGAAGAAGACGCAATCCATACCCTTCAGGAATGGTACGAGCCAAAAGAAGCATGGCTTGGACCACAGAGAGATTTGCTTCTGATGATTCTGCTTGCCGGGGCAGAAGGAGTCTGTGAGCCGGCTATAGAAAAAAGATAAAAAATCTTAAGAAAATATCAATGTCTTTTTAGGCACATTTCCTGTATACTGATGGTATGAGAGAATATTTTGTGCAGATTGTACCGGATGTTTCGGAGATTTTTATCTTTTGCACAAAAAGAAGTAAAAATAAAATAAAGCAGGAGGGCAAACGATGCGGGAAATCAGAAAGCAGTCATCCGACACACAGAGCTCCAGTCAGCCGAAAGAAAAAAGAAGATTGGATACAAAACAGAAAAAAGGAATGTTGATCGGCGGAGGTATCTTCCTTGTGGCAGTGATCGCCCTGATTCTTGTGAAGAATCTGACAGGCGGAGGTGGAGCAGATGGAGAGAATGTTCTCTATGCGGATTCCGTCGGAATGATCACAGGGACAGGACTTGGGACACAGAACCGGTTTACAGGAGTGGTTGAAGCACAGGATACGTTGAAACTGACACTGGCAGACAATCAGAAGGTAAAACAGATCTTTGTTGAAAAAGGGCAGGAAGTGGAGCCTGGAACAAAGCTGTTTGAATACGATACAGAAGAGCTTGCCATGACATTGGATCAGGGAAAACTGGAGCTTGAGAAGATCACGAACAACATCAGCAGCCTGAATTCACAGATCGCGGTACTTACAACGGAGAAGAAGAGTGCACCGGCCAGCGAACAGCTGTCCTATACGACACAGATCCAGGAACTTCAGATGGAGATCAAGCAGGAAGAGTACAATTATAAAGTAAAAGAGCTGGAAGTAAACCGTACACAGAAGAGCCTGGAACAGTCTACAGTAACTTCTACAGTTGCCGGAATTGTACAGGAGATTAACGAACAGCAGGGAACAGACCCTTCTACAGGAGAGTCCCAACCGTTTATGAGTATCCTTTCTACAGGAAAATACAGAATCAAAGGAAAGATAAGCGAGCAGAACATCGGAGATCTGACACCGGGCACACAGGTGACGATCCGCTCCAGAGTGAATGAAGATGAGATCTGGACAGGTACAGTAGATAACGTAGACACAGAGAAGCCGGAGAACAGTTCCCAGGATTCTATGAGTTATGGTTCTGAGAACAGCGATAATCAGGCAACAAAGTATCCATTCTATGTCACATTGGATACAATGGATGGATTGATGCTTGGACAGCATGTCTATATCGAGACAAGTACTTCACTGGAAGCAGACAAGATGTGGCTGATGCGTGACTACATTGTAGACGCAGATTCAGATCATCCATATGTATGGGTAGCAGGAGATAATGACAAGCTGGAGAAGCGTTCTGTTACACTCGGAGAGACGAACGAAGATATGGGAACCTGTGAGATCGTAGACGGACTGAAAGCTTCTGATTACATTGTATGGCCAAGCGAGGAGTGCAAAAAAGGTGCAGCTGTTGTGAAGAACGATTCAGGTACATCAGGCAGTACTTCAGATATGTCAGGAGCCGAGGGCGGTTACGAAGAACCTGTAGAAGAAAATGCAATGCAGGAAGGAGTTCCGGGAACGGAGGAGAGTGTGGATGAATAAAAAGAAAATAATAAAGATCGGCATTCCTGTGGCAGCAGGCTGTATCGTTCTTGCACTTGGAATCGGTTTCGCAGTGAAGAACAGCGGAAAGGCTGTTAAAGTAGCTCCTGTCAGCAGTTTGAATTCCGGCGGCTGGTACGATGATAGTGGGATTGCAAGTTACGGAACCGTCACAACGAACCAGAAGCAGGACATTTACGTGGATGATACTATGCCGATCACACAGGTTTACGTGAAAGCCGGGGATACGGTGAAAGTTGGAGACCGTCTTGTGGCATATGACACGACACTTTCTTCCCTGGAGCTTGAGATGAAAGAAATGCAGATTCAGGGGATTGACCTGAATATTCAGAACCTGCAGAAAGAGATCACCCAGCTCAAGGGGACAAAGACCGCGAAGGCAGATACAGGGGTATCCGTCGTGCAGACAAGCACAGCTGGAGAACAGCAGCCAACTGTACAGAAGATGAGTGCTGTAAAGACAACCATTCTTAATACATCAAAAGAGGATGAGAATAAAAAACCGGATGGCGATACCTCGAAGGATGATACGACAAAAGACGACAACACAAAAGATGATACCTCAAAAGATGATACTTCAAAAGACGATGCTTCGAAAGATGATAATGCGAAGGATGACACATCCAAAGATGATAATAAAAAAGACGATGTACCGTCTTCCGCAATTGAGCGTCCATTCCCTGAAGCATTAAAGGGAAAAGAGGTTTACAGTGAGATTACATTAGATTCTGTTCCTTATAATAAAGAAGACGCAGACGGAACAATGGAAAAACCGTATCGTTATCTTTGTGCACCGGGGGCAGCCGTAAATGCACCGTTTATGCTTAAAGTATTAAAAGAGGGTCAAGTGTGTGCCTTTGATGTAGTAGATAACGCAGAAGCGCCGACCAAATTCATTTCCTGCTGGATCCTCGATGGAAAAACAGGACAGGTAGTCATACCGGATTCACAACCAACTCCAGACCCGGAGCCGACTCCAAATCCAGAGCCAACTCCGGAACCGGATATTTCAGAAGATCCGGTTATCCCAGACACCCCGGACCTCCCGTCAAAGGAAGAAGTGGCGAAGCAAATCAAGGAGAAAGAGCAGAAGATCAAAGATCTGGATCTTTCCAAGAGATCCGCTGAACTGGAACTGAAAAAGCTGAAGAAAAAGGTCGGGGACGGCGTGATCAAAAGTACGGTAGAAGGTGTAGTCAAAGAAGCGACTGACGAAGCATCTGCAAAGAATGAGAACAAACCGGTTGTCAGCGTTGTCGGAGAAGAAGGTTTCTATGTGACCGGAAGAGTCGGAGAGACAATGCTTGATCAGATCAAAGAAGGAATGACTGCGACTGTAATGTCCTGGCAGTCGGGAGAATCCTACGAAGCGACAGTTACAGGTGTTGGCAACTCACCGGTAAGCGATTATTCCACAGGAGAGAACCAGAATCAGTCCTTCTATCCGTTCACGCTCGTGATCCACGGAGACGCAAATCTCTCGAACGGTGAGTCTGTGAATCTGTCGATGGATGGAATTGCAGCAGGTGGTGATGGATCGATCTATCTTGAAAAAATGTTTGTCCGCGAGGAAGGAAACCGCTATTATGTCTACAAGCGGGGCGATAACGGCAGATTAACAAAACAGTATGTAGAGGTTGGCAAAAATATGTACAATTCACTGGAGATCACCTCCGGCCTTACAATGGACGACCTGATCGCGTTCCCTTACGGCAGAGATGTCAAAGAAGGCGCAAAGACACAGGAAGCAGATACCCTGTACGACTATTATTAAGAAGACTGAACAGTATCAAAATGAAAGAGAGTGAGGTGCCATTATGTTAGAAGACATCAGACTGGCGTTTCAGGGAATCTGGAATCATAAATTAAGATCTGCGCTCACAATGCTCGGAATCATCATAGGAATCGGTTCCATTATAGCAATTGTGTCCACGATCAAAGGAACGAATGAACAGATTAAGAAGAATCTGGTCGGTGCAGGAAATGACGCGGTAAATGTACAGCTCTATCAGGGTGACTGGCCGATCGATCTGCAGTATCAGTCACTCCCGGACGGTGTGCCGGAGATCTCAGACGAGACATTGCAGGAAGTCGTTGAACTCCCGGAAGTGGAGACAGCGTCTTTATATCATACAAGAAATGAATACGACGCAGTTTACCGCGGCGCAAAGTCATTAAGTAACAGCGTGATCCTTGGAATTGACAGAAATTACCTGGATGTTTACGGATATCAGGTAACCAAAGGAAGAGGATTAACAGACAAAGATTATTCCGAAGGACGAAAAGTAGCCTTGATAGACAAGACAACAGCGGCAAGTTTATTCGACAATGCAGATGTGATCGGAAGAACGATCGAGATCAAGGGAGAGCCTTTTGTTGTCGTTGGAATGGTTGCAAAGAAAGCAGAGTCCCAGCCGGTAATCAACTCAATGGAAGATTACTACCGCTACATGTCAGATGACCAGAGTGGAAAGATCATTATTCCGGATAATGTATGGCCGGTCATTTACCAGTATGACGAACCGCAGAACCTTGTCGTGCGTGCAAAAAGTACAGATGATATGACAACGGCAGGAGAGAAAGCCGCAGATATTTTAAATGCTATGCTGACAGTTTCAGATGATACCGTGAAATACAAAGGAGAAGATCTGTTAGAACAGGCAACACAGATCCAGGAGATCAGTAACTCGACAAATCAGCAGCTGATCTGGATCGCCAGCATTTCCCTGTTAGTTGGTGGAATCGGAGTTATGAATATCATGCTCGTGTCGGTTACAGAACGTACCGGCGAGATTGGATTAAAGAAGGCACTCGGAGCGAGAAAGCGCAGAATTCTGACACAGTTCCTGACAGAGGCGGCGGTGCTGACACTGCTTGGAGGAATTATAGGTGTTCTTGGAGGAATCGCACTTGCGTACATTATATCCGGAGTCTCAGCAGTTCCGGTAGCGATCAGCGGAGTTTCGATTGTGATCGCAGTGCTGTTTTCTACACTGATCGGTATTATCTTCGGACTGATCCCGTCCGTGAAAGCGGCGAACATGAATCCAATCGAGGCACTTAGACATGAATAAAAAAACAGTGGAAAAAGAAAATACTTGTTTCAATTTCCTTCCATATCTGTTATAGTATGTGTTAATTAAAAGAGTCAGGAGAATCTGAGTGATCGGATTCTCCGTCTTTCTATGCAAAGAGAAAATAGCAATTATTAAAAGGAAAAGAGAAAAGGGGCATGTAAATTTGAGCAGCAGTACACTCGAGGGAAAGAAAAAGACAGAGAACGGAACAAAGAGGCTGATCTTCACAGCAGTATCTATCTTGCTGGAGATCGTCTTCCTTCTATTTCTGTTTACAAAGGTAAGTGAATACGCAACTATTATTGACTGGGCAACAAGAATTGTGGCAATCTTTCTTGTGCTTGGACTTTACAGCATGGATAAGACTTCATCGATGAAAATGCCATGGATCATACTGATGCTTGCATTCCCGATTCTTGGTGTGAGTCTGTATCTTCTCGTAGGTCTGAACGGAAGCACGAAGAAGATGCGGGCAAGATATGAAGAGATTGATAAAAAACTGCTCCCATATCTTCCAGATAACAGACAGATTCTCGAATGGATGAAAGAAGAGAGTCCGCAGGCGGGGGCAATCGCTTCTTATCTGACGAATTACTCCTGTTACCCGGTTTATCAGAACACAGATGTTACCTATTATGATGAGGCAATCAAAGGGCTGGATGCACAGTTGGAGGATCTTTCAAAGGCAGAGAAGTTCATCTTTATGGAGTATCATGCCATCGAAGATGAAGAGGCATGGCAACGGATCCAGACGGTACTTGAAGATCGTGTGAAAGCAGGCGTAGAAGTCCGTATCTTCTATGATGATATGGGATCGATCTGGTTTGTGAACATGGATTTTGCAACAAAACTGAAATCTTTAGGAATCAAATGTCGTGTATTTAACCCGATTCTGCCGGGACTGAATATGTTCCTGAACAACCGCGATCACCGGAAGATTACTGTAATTGATGGAAAGGTTGCTTACACAGGTGGATACAATCTGGCGAATGAGTATTTCAACATCACACATCCGTATGGAATCTGGAAAGATACCGGGATCCGTATGGAAGGAGATGCGGTCAAGTCTATGACAGTAGCATTTCTGGAAATGTGGAATGCAGCCAGAAATGTAAAGTCAAAAGAACTTGTACCGGAGAAATATGTGATCAACTATGCATACCAGGCACAACAGCGTGGTTATGTCCAGCCATATGCAGACAGTCCGCTCGATGGTGAGCAGGTAGGCGAGGAAGTATATATCAGTATGGCGAATAAAGCAGAGAAATACTGCTGGTTTATCACTCCGTATCTGATCATTACAGACGAGATGACACATGCACTCACACTGGCAGCAAAGCGTGGTGTTGATGTACGTATCATAACACCGGGTATCCCGGACAAGAAGATGGTTTACAGTGTGACCCGTTCCTTCTATCATAATCTGGTTAAGCATGGAGTCCGTATCTATGAGTGGACACCGGGATTCTGTCATGCGAAGATGAGTGTGGCAGATGATAAAATGGCGACCTGCGGAACGATCAATCTCGATTACCGCAGCCTGTACCATCACTTTGAGAATGGATGCTTCCTGGCAGATTGCGACGCAGTGCTGGAGATCCGGGATGATCTGATCCGCACGATGGGAGAAAGCAGAGAAGTGACCGAGCAGTATAAAGAAGGAAGAAGTGCGGGCTTAAGACTCGGACAGCTGATCTTACGTCTGTTTGCGGAGCTGCTCTGATAATATCGTTTGTGGGTTGAATTTGCAAGGGATTGATTGTATAATGAACTTGATTGTTGAGAAATTAACAATAGTTTTTTTATGAAATGGATGGTCTGCCGGTCAGAAGATACTGAACCCGACAGCCGGATATGAACTTTATTTTATGAAGGAGGAATCAACGATGATTACCTGGAACAATTTGGATAAGCTTACTTCTTATCAGGAACTTAAGAAGACAGAAAGTGTAGACCTCGCAGCAGTGATGGCCGGAGAGAACGGAGCAGAGCGTGTGAAGAACTACAGCGTTCCGATGGCAGAAGGATTAGCATACAATTATGCAGCGAAGAAAGTGGATGACACAGTTCTCTCAGCTCTTGAGAAACTGGCAGAAGAAGCACAGCTGACAGAAAAGTTCGAAGCACTTTACAACGGAGAAGTTGTGAACACAGGAGAGAAGCGTCTCGTACTTCACCACATGACACGCGGACAGCTCGGAGATGCTGTTGAGGCTGACGGTGTAGACAAGCGTACTTTCTATGTAGAGCAGCAGAAGAAGATTGCTGAGTTCGCGAACAAAGTACATGCCGGTGAGATCACAAACGGTGCTGGAGAGAAGTTTACAACAGTTGTTCAGATCGGTATCGGCGGAAGTGACCTCGGTCCTCGCGCAATGTACCTTGCACTTGAGAACTGGGCAAAGAAGAATGATACATTCAAGATGGAAGCAAAGTTCATCAGCAACGTTGACCCGGATGATGCGGCAGCAGTTCTGAATTC
>OJAG01000995.1_pt1 | contig 19163 bp, 15 predicted proteins | sample 1589021 | NCBI WGS metagenome assembly OJAG01 (sample SAMN03283264) | human gut metagenome | biome: human-associated habitat; material: feces | host: Homo sapiens | place: USA | collected 2013 | reverse complement strand
TCGCCCGCGCCGTCTTCGAGGCCGCCAACGGCAACGGCGACAGGGTCGTGCCGGTATCGACCGCCGACTACTACGCCGGCGCCGAGGGCCCCGTCGCCCCGCGCCCGGTCCACTCCGCGCTCGACCTGTCCAAGCTCGAGTCGGTCGGCTTTCACATGCCCGACTGGGAGGAGGAGCTGGCTGTTTTATTTATTTAGTTCGTTAATTTTAGTTTCATATTTGGAGTGACAATTGATTTCATATTCTTCAGGAAAAATAGGTTACACACGGCTATTAAATACCAAGTTTGAAGATATGATTTATTATATCGCATTTATAGCTTATTCGTATTCTTGTGCATTCGGTTTTACGACTGCTGAGTCTTTGCTCGGACTGCCTATAAGTGCATTGATTATTTCACTCCAAGTATTTGCTCTTTGCTGTTTGGTATTAAAAATCTTCCGTCAAAAAATGAACGGCTTCTCTTGGGTATCTTTTTTTCTTATTGTTGCAATTGGTTTTATTTCATGGAGATGCTCTGGGGAGAACTACTTTCTATGGCTTGCATTATTCGTGCTTTGTGGTTTGGGCGTTGATATCGAGATACTTGCTAGAATTTCTTTGTTTGTTTCAGCTTCGGCGATTATATTTGTGTGCGTATTGTTGAATGCCGGGCTTGTTCGCGATGTGTTGATTTATGGAACAAATGGAGTTCGTCATTCCTTGGGATTTGTCCACCCTAATACATTAGCAAGGTATCTTGTAGTCGCTTCTATTTCCTATTTGGTTTCGCATTATAAGGGCTCTATATTTGCTAATCTTGCAATGGCTCTTTCATGTGCGTTTATAGCTCAGACGGTGACTGGCTCACGTACAGCGGTTTTATTATTGGTGTTTCAAGCCATTTTACTTGTATTTTTTTCGCGTGTTCAAAATATTGAGCTGAAGTTAGTGACTCTTAAAGTGCTTTTTGTCGGTGCTTTAATTTTAATAATTGCTAGCTTCTATTTTATGATCTGTTACAACGTCCAGGCTCCATTGCATAATCATCTTAATTTACTTCTTAGCGACAGACTGGCATTGGCAAACAAGTATGCAGAAGTGGCCCCATTTACCCTTTTTGGTCGTGACTTTTCTTCGTTAGCCTTCTTCGGTCTTCCTTTGACTTTCACCGTTGACAATGCATGGTGCCATTTATTTTTAAGAGAAGGAATTATTCCTACTGCTTTATTGCTTGCTGGAGTAATCGCGTTGATTATTCATGCCATTCTTTCTAATCGTATTGACGGTATTTGTCTCGGTTTGCTTTTAATGGTTTTTTATTCATGTTCCGAGACAGTCGGAATTATGGTCGATTCAAATTATTTTTTGATTGCAATGGCTCCTATTGTGCTTGGCAATCATTTGACCATCGGAGGTTCAATGTTTTATCCGCGCGACAAGAGCATTGGTGAATAGAGGATTTCTAATATGAAAACTAATAGGATTACTTTTATATTCCACAGCTTTTCTCGCGTGCCTTGGGGCGGAGCTAAAATGGTCTTCATGTATGCGAACTATCTTTCAGATCATGGCTGCCTAGTTACTATTTGTTTCGATTGTTTAAATACGATGAATAGAGGTTTAGTTTTCGAGCCTATTAGGCGGTTGTTGTGCCGGTTGGCTGTTTCTGTTGAGCCAAGATGGTACCCCCTAAATCCTTCGATAAAAAAACAGTGCATTTTTGGTATAAAGGATTCTGAGGTTCCTGATTCTGACCATGTTGTTGCAACGGCAGCTGAAACTGCTTATGGCGTTTCTAGTCTCAGCAATAGCAAGGGCAAGAAGCACTACTTTATCCAAGGTTTTGAAAAATGGGGCATTTCTGAGAAAGATGTGAGAGCATCTTTTAGATTTGGAATGTCAAATATTGTAGTTTCTGATTGGCTTTTTGATCTCGTGCAAAAGGAATCCGGTGTAAAGCCCACTCTTATCAAGAACCCAATTGACGCGACTGTATTCTATGAAGAGTCAATAAAAAGAAATAACAATGCGGTCGCAGTCCTTTATCACGAAGGGTCACATAAAGGATTCGATGATTTATGGAAAGCTTTAACAATGGTTCATGAAAAGAATCCTGAATTAGTTGTTAATGCTTTTGGCACACCTGCCAGACCTTCGTGGTTTCCCGAGTGGGTTGTATATACGCAAAACGCAACCCAGAGCGAGCTGAGGAAGATTTACAGTTCCTCGCTTGTATATGCTTGCGCAACAATTAATGAAGGATTTGGTCTGACATTAGCTGAGAGTATGTTTTGCGGCTGTGCTCTATGCTCAACCGATTTTTTGGGCGTTCATGAATACGCGAATACCAATTGCGCACTTATTTCTCCGGTTGGTGACTATTCCGCGCTAGCAGATAATATTTGCAAGTTGCTTTTAAATCCCGATTACGCGTTGACCTTAGCTGCTAAGGGCAAGGCTTACGCTATGTCTCAGTGTTCAATGCGAAAGTCGTTTAATGCGCTTGAAGAAGAGTTTTGTCTGAAATAGAGGAGGAATCGCTTATGCGTATCAATGGTCATGCGACATGTAGCAGCGATATGCGAATATGCAATTTTGATTCCAGTTCTGACACTCAAGATACATTCTTAACAATTATTATTCCTGCGTATAACGCTAAGGATACCATTGTGCGAAGCGTTCGAAGCGCTCTTGCAATTGGTCCCGTTCTCTCTAAAGTAATTGTTGTTAATGATGGCTCCTCAGATGGGACCCGCAATTTGCTTGAGCAGTTATCGAAAGATGATTCTCGACTTCTTGTTATAACTCAAGACAATTGTGGTAGATCTATCGCGCGAAATGTTGGCTTTGCAGCTTCATGCAGTGACTGGGTGATGTTCCTTGATGCTGATGACTATCTATTTCCAGGCGACTATAAAGAATTAATTTTGGCTGCTGAAAAAAAAGACCTTGATTTAGTTGTCTGCTCCTATCTTCAGCCGAATATTGTAAATAGCAGCTCTTCCGATGTATGTCAGGCAGTTTCTGATATGAAGGTTGTGCACAGCGGGGCTCTCTTGGATGCAATGATAGATGGTTTATATAGTGAAACTATTGATAGGTCGTTATACGAATTAAATGCCTCATGGGCCCGTTTGTATCGAAGTGCCCATATTAGGCAGCTTGTTGATCGATTGGGTGATGATTTGGCACCCTTCCCTATAGGACTGAGGTTTTCCGAGGATAGATTATTTAATTTAGAGTATCTTTGGCAGCTTCACGATGGTCGTGTTGGTTTTGTACCATTTTGTTTATATTATTGGGATCTTGATAGTTCCTCAACATGTGCAAACGTTCGTCCTCGTGACACAGACTCTCTTGTTCTTTTTGCCAACATTGTCGAACGGCTTAAGAATGCTTCTGTCTTTTCAGCCAAAGATGAGCATCTAATCGTTGGACGTGAATTCATGGAGCAATTCAAGAGAGCTGTTTTTGCGGGCTCCCAAAATAACTTAGTAAAGTCCTCGTGGCTGACTTCATTTGATAGGCAATGGCTTAGAAACCATTTATTGAATTTCCCAGTTGATTGTCTTGGAAAGCGGGGCGAATGGCGTGTTGCTGCAGCGTTACTGCCTATGGGTCATTTGAGTTTGGCGTTTGCAGTTTATGGCGCTATGACAACGTTTAATTCTTTATTTAAACGATTTTGTAAATTCATTGAAAGGTTATTGGGTAAATGAATGTTGGAATTATAACTTTCCATTGTTCCTATAATTTTGGTTCTGCTCTGCAATCGTTTGCAATGCAGGCAGCAGTGCAAAGACTGGGTCATGTTGCGTCTTTGATTGATTACAGAAGCAAAGATTTTGACCAGTATAGGTTGGTGCAATTTAAACACCCTAAATCCTTTATTAGATTCTGCATGCGTCCTGCGTCATATTTGAAACGTCGAAATGCGTTCCATTCTTTCTGGAAACGATTTTTTAATCTGACAAATAAATATAATGACAAAACTAGACATCGTATGGATGAGCTTGCCTCTGAGTTTGATTGTTTTGTCTGCGGCAGCGATCAGATTTGGAATCTTGATTGCACGAATGGCATAGTTAAACCGTTTTTTCTCTCGTTTGCTGGAGATAGACGTCGTGTAGCCTACGCACCCAGCTTGGCTCACACGTCGTTTAAACCTGAGAATTTTGATAAAAGAAGAGTCTCTGCACTTCTTTCAAAATTCGATTATCTTTCTGTGCGTGAGGAAGAGACGGTATCGCTCTTTCAGCCTCTTGTTGATAAGCCTATTGAGGTGGTGCTCGATCCCACTCTCCTCCTGAACGCTGATGACTACGCTGTGATGACTTCAAGGAAGCTCCTGGAAGACGGATATATATTCATGTATCTGCTGCGTGAATGTCCTGAGCTCGTCGAGAGTACCGTCTCAATGGCAACTGCAACAGGCAGGAAGGTCGCCTATATATCTGAAAATAACTTGGATATTCCAAATTCGGTTAACCTGTTCGGCGTTGGTCCGGAGGAGTTTGTTTCACTTATTGCGCATGCGGGCCTTGTTCTCACCAATTCTTTTCATGCAACTGTATTCTCAGTCATCTTCCATAAACCTTTCCGTGTATTTGCTACGGATAAATCTGGCGCTCGCATGCGCGACTTGTTGGGAAATATTGGGCTTTCTTCACGTTGCGCTAATGCTATATGTGTCGACGATATTGTTCCCTGCGATTGGGACGATGTGGATTCTCATCTGGATTCTCTGCGGGAGCATTCCTGGTCCTATCTTAGAAAGGCGCTTTCGTAATGGGGGAGACGCGCCGACTTATTAAAAACACTGGCATTATCGCAGTGGGTGGAACGGCAACTAAGCTCGTTTCATTTCTTCTTTTGCCGCTCTATACTTCAGTTCTTTCCACTGGCGATTATGGTACCGTCGATTACATCAACACTATTGCTCTGTTTTGCGTCCCTGCCGTTTCCTTGCTTATGGATGAAGCGCTGTTTCGGTTCCTCATCGATTGCCGCACCGATGAAGATCGAGCTAAAACCGTGACGGCGTCTTGTGCTGTTCTTCTTGCTGGTTGCGTGTGCTTTACGGTTTTAGCGATTCTGGTCTGGCTGTTATTTAAGCCTGAAAATCTTGGCTGGGTCGTTGGGCTTGTTGTTGCAGGGGCGCTTCTGCAAATGGCTTCTGCGGTCTTGCGTGGCTTCGGAGATACTGTGGGATATTCCGTCATGAACTTTACCGCGAGTGTCCTAACTATCGTGCTCAACGTTCTGTTTATCGCCGTGTTGCGTTGGGGCGTTGTGGGCATGCTTTCTGCCACGGTCATTGCACAGGGCGTTGTTGCCCTTTCTTTCATGGTCATGCGAAAACTCTGGCGTTATATCGATCCGTCGTCTTTCTCCATTATTTATGCTCGAGACCTTTTGCGGTATTCATTTCCGCTCATTCCCAACAAGGTTTCCTGGACTATTAACAACCTGCTGGACAGGTTAATCATCATGAACACGCTCGGGGCTTCCTCCGCCGGCGTGTACGCCGTGTCCTACAAGTTCCCAGGCGTTATGGACCAGGTGTACGGATTCTTCTATCAGTCCTGGAAGGAGAGCTCGGCGCGTGCTCTTAACTCTGATGAGGATGAGTCGGCTTTCTACAACTCTGTGTATCGCGCGCTAAGGCGTTTCATGATGAGTGTTGTTCTGCTTATGTCTGCGCTTATGCCTCTCGTGTATGGCATCCTGATCAAGGGCTCATTCGGCGAGGGCCTGTTGTATGTGCCGATATTGCTCTTGGCCACATATTTCAGCAACATTTCCGGCTTTTACGGCGGTATCTTTACCGCGCATAAGGAGACTGGAATTATGGGTACCACCACTGCGGTGTCTGCTGCTCTTTGCGCCGCGCTGTGTGTCCTGCTGATTCCGCACTTCGGTCTTTATGGCGCATCTGTTGCAACACTCTTGGCGATGATCGTGGTGAATGAGTACCGTAGAATCAAGGTCGCTAAGTTTACGAAGCTTGTCGAAGACCGTTTTGAACAAGTTCTGACTTTGGTTTCGATTGTCGGCGTGTTCGTTTTTTATTATCTGTCCGCCTACGGTGCGGGCTTTTTGTGCGCGATCGCCTGCCTGGCAATTGCGCTGGCTTTTTCCGTTTATATGAATGCCGATATTCTGCGCAATCTTATCTCGGCCCGCAAGTAGGGGGATAACTGAATGTCTATCGTGAAAAGGGGCGAAGTCCCCACACTGTTTGAGTCGCCGTCGCATTGCTGTGGATGCGGGGCGTGTGCCGCCGCTTGCCCGAAAGGCGCCATCACCATGTCTGAGGGCAAGAACGGGTTTGTTCTTCCTGTAATTAACAGCGAACTCTGTATCGGTTGTGGCACGTGCACGAGGGCGTGCGGCCTCAACCGGGGGATAGGCTCTAATTCCGTCGGACCGTTCTTTGCCGCTGCTGGTAGGGACGATGTCTCGGAGTCCGCTTCCGGCGGAGTTTTCGGTGCCGTTGCACGTGAGCACATTTCCTCTGGTGGGGTTGCATACGGTGCTGCCTATGAGCGTGAGGGGAATACGCTTCGTGTGCGACATCGTCGTGCAGTGAGCGTTGATGAGCTCCGCCCGCTTCTCAACTCTAAATATGTCCAGAGTGACGCCGGATCTTGCTTTGCCGACATCAAGGCGGATCTATGCGAGGGAAGGCGGGTCTTATTTTGCGGAACGCCTTGCCAGGTTGCTGGCCTTAGGGGTTTCCTCGGGCGCGATTATGAGGGCCTGACAACTATTGACTTGATTTGCCATGGCGTCCCTTCCGCTCGCATGTTCGCGGATTGCGTGGAGGACTATGGCAAGCAGTTTGGATCTCCCGTGGTTGATTTCCGGTTTAGGTGCAAGCGCGAGGGGTGGGGACACTCCCTTCTTCTTCTTCTTCTTGAGGACGGAAGAGAGGTTACCATTCCTGCGGCAAAATCTCCCTACTACGACATGTTCCTGAATCTTAAGACGCTTCGCGACAGCTGCTATAGGTGTCCCTATGCAGGGGGATTTCGCGCTGGTGATCTTACCATCGGCGATTTTTGGGGTGTCGACGTTAATAGGCCTGACGTTCTGAAGGATTCTGAGAAGTTTAATCAGGTGAAGGGCGTCTCCTGCCTGTTGGTTAATAACGACCGCGGCAGGGAATTCATTGAGTCCAGCAATGCTTTGGACTTGTACCCTGTTGAGTTCGACGATATCGCCAAGGGCAACGACCAGCTCCGCCATCCTAGTGATCTTCCCAACGACAGAGGATTGTATATCGATGCTTTTACGAAGGGCGGTTGGAAGTCAATCTGCAAATTGTATTTGAGGCGCGAGCGAGGACTTAAATTTCATTCAAAGAGGATACTTAAAGTATTTCTCCCCGCCTCTTTTATTTCTTTTGCTAAAAGCTTTAGGTCTCGGTGATTGGCCTCTTAGCAGCTTTGCTTTTCATTATTGCTGTTGATGTAATTTGGCTGATGTTCCATGAATGCCATTTGCACTTTAATCTAACAATTGAGTTTGCTTTAATTTGCGCTTACTAAATTGTTGAAATATGACCCGCCACGATTTGCGTCGCGGCGGGTCATATCATGTGTGTATCACTTGTAAATATGTCTTGTAGTAATGAAATATCTATCTCATTTCAAACATAAATAATGTCTCTATTGTTCCGCCGTTTGACCATGTTTGAACATTTGCTCCATCTCTTGCCATTGCAAGTCTAACGTTTAAGTATTCATTTGCTTCAGCTAGTTGTACGGTGAATCCATTTTTATGTTTTGATAGCTTCCAATGCTGAAGATTTGAACCGGTATATGTTGCCTGCGAAACGTTTGCGCCGTCCTTGACAGCTTCTGCTGTTAGCGCCTTTTTGGAGTGTACAAAAATAAATGTGTATGTTCCGTCTCCCTGTCTTCTAAGATCAACTGATTGATTTGGGGAATTGTAGTCAGTCCAAATTTGAGCATTTGCAAAATCATCTTGGGACGCCAAGCGAATGTCGATTGTTTTTGTCGTGTCAAGTTTGGTTTTTATGGCGTACCTACCGTTTGGAAGTGCATCGAGTTCAGTTGGAACAAGATTAAAGATTGTTTCGGACACACCGCCATTTGACCAAGTTTGAATATTTGTGCCGTTTCTTGTGTCGGCTCTTCTAACATTTAGCCACTGGTTCCCTGCTTTATTTTTTATTGTATATCCTGCCCCCATTCGTTCGACAACCCATCTCTGTAGATCGGAACCATCTAAACTTGACTGACTAACATTCGATCCATCACGATTTGATTCAGCAGACATCGCTTTTCCTGAATGAACGAACGTAATAAGATAGGTGCCGTCATTTTGGAATTGGAGGTTGACCTTTTGTTGTCTGCCGCCATGATCTTGCCAGAGCTGTACATTCGCCCTATCGTTCTTCGACTCCATGCGAACGTCTAGGGCTTTTGATTGGTCGAGGCATGAGTATATGGAATACATTCCGTTGGGCAAAACCGGTGTAGCGGCTGGTTTGATTTGCAAGAACTTTGCCGTGAATTTGAACGTAGCAATCCAAGTAGTGCTGGTTTGTGTAGTGACTATTGATGCCGCTTTTAGCTCTGCCTGTTCAATTTCGGTCTTCCACTCTCTCAGATTCATCGCGTACGCAACAATCCCGTTCTGAATCCCCGAGATGCTCGGCGGGAACGACTGGTTGTCAGCATCGATGGAAAAGCTCTCTTCCTTGGCATCCAGATGCTCCTGAATTCGGTCGGCATACTTCCCTGCCCATTCGTCTGCCTTGCCATTTCGCACAAAGTAATTGTTGGATAGGTCGGTCGAGCGGTAGGCGTAGTCGTCCATCTGGTAATTTGCCGTGTGATCGGAGTGGGCGATTGCCATGAGCTCGTCGGTCAGGCCAAAGTACAGATGGCGCTGGTCCAGGTCTCCGTACCAGTTGTCGCTGGTGTCGTCCCAGGTTAGGTCCATCTGGCACCATTTGCCGTCGATCTTTACGGCGTTCCAGGTGTGACCGTTGCCGGTGATGCGGCCGTTGGCGATGCCCGCGGCGTCAAGGAGCTTGGAGTAGATGCGCTGGTAGCTCTCGCAGGTGCCCTGGTGGCGCGTGAGGCCGCTTTCGGCCGAGCACCAGTTGAGGCTGTGGTCGTACTCCAGCTGGTCGAGCGTCCAGTCGTGGAGCCACAAGGCCATGTCGTATTCCGAGCCGTCTGTCTGTTGCCTGCACTGGGCCACGGCGTTGTTGACGATCTGCGTGACGCTCGGGCGGGCGGCGTCGTTTACGGTCACCTCCGCCGTGGTGCGCAGGTAGTAGATCCCCTTGTCGTTTTGGGGATCGTATCTGTCGTTGTCCATAAAGTAGAAGTGGATGCGGTACGTGCCCGATGCCGTGAAGTCGAAGGTAAAGTCGTGGCCCGCGGTGCCCAGGCTGTAGTAGCTGGCCCATGCCGGGCGCGACGGGTCGCAGACGCTTTCATGGCTGCCGCCGTCCCGGTAGGTGGGCACGTCCATGCGCGCCTTGGCCTGGGACGAGCCGTTGGTCTGGGTTATGTGGAAGGTCGTCGCGGTGCCCGCGGGTGCGTCGTTCCACGAGACGGTGAAGGTGACGCCGTTTTGGGTTGCCGTTGCTGAGTGGGCGTAGCCGGTTTGTGACGTGGTGGAGATTGCGGCGGGCGCGGGGGTGGCTTGGGCGCGGAGGGATGGGGTGGGGGTGCCGGGTGTGGCGGCGGTGGCGTCAGTGCTTTCCGTGTTGGCTGCGCTGGTGCCGGTGGATGTTGCGGTGCTGTCCTCTACGGTATCTGCTGTCGCATATGTGTTGGCGCCGTCTTCGGCTTCGCCTGTGTCGCCGTTCGTGGCGTCGGCTTGCGCCTGCTGCTCGGCTGTTGCTTGAGGCTGCGCGGCTTCTGCTATGGCTGCCATAGGCATCGTCGCGCCGACCATGGACGCGCACGCGATCGCGCAGAGCAGGTAGTAAAGGGGTCGTTTCATAGCGGAGCCTCTCGGTGAGCAGCCAATAGGGTCCGAAGGCAGCTCCAGGCCAGCACTCCGCACATATTTTGTTGGGGTTTATTTTACGGGAACCCCAGTCAACATCAGCGAACTTTCTGGGGAATGTTGGGGAGCGGTGCCATCAAGATTCTTTCGCAAATTGATTTTGTCGTCCTCGGCCCCGTCCTCTTCTGGCCCTCCTACTTTCCCTCCAGTTCGTCCATCTCGTCCAGCTTCGACATATCCAGGTACCTCCTCTTGCCCCGGTCGTGCTCAACTGTGTACTTCAGCCTCGCCGTCACCGTCATGAGGGCCGAGTTGCCGTCCGGGAGGGTCCCGACGACCCTCATCCTTCTCCTGATCTCGTGGTTGATGCGCTCGATCCCGTCGTTCGTCCTGATTCGGCGCCAGCGCTCAGGCGGGAATTCCGTGTAGGTAAGCGTTTCGGGGAACCCGTCGCGCACCGTCCTCGCGGTCGCCCCGCGGAGCTTCGGTACGCTGAGCTCGACTTCCCCGGCGCCCGTGACGAGCCTCCTCGTGTAGTGGCCGCTGCGGTGGGCCTCCCGGCCCGCCGCCCTCTTGTAGCGCCCGGCCCGACGAGCTCGGACGCCTCCTAGTCGAGCAGCGCGTCGGGCGTCTCCTCTACGGTCTTCCTCATCAGATTCTCTATGTCGTTGCGCAGCGACTTCTCGTCGACTGACACGAAGTTCGCGGGCGTGGCCCGTGTCCCCTTCGTCGGTGATTTGTTGTTTGGTCGCTAGAAATCATATGACGGGGCGTGGGCCGTGTTTCGCTATGCGGTTGTCAATTTGCGAAAGAAATTATGCGTCACCTGTTTACGATAAACAATAAGGCAAATGGGGTCATATCATCTTTACTGTTGCTAAATACGGTATCGGCAATCTGGCACTTGGGCAACGGGACCAGCTTGGGTTTCGTTGCCCATTTTTGGTAACACCCTGCGTCGCAGTGCAGTCAAATGTTGACATTGCCTATGGCGACCCAGGCAGCGTTGTGCACGAAATCTAGTTTTTGGCCGCTGAGGACGTTGCTGAACGGATGTTTACCGAACCTTACAACGTATATCTCTGTCTTAATGTCTTGCTGCCTTACTGTAGTTTGTCGACAGCGATATCGACGCGCAGGAGTTTCAGGTTACTTGTCGGTCAGATCGTGAACTCTGTGATACACGTCGAGGTCGACCTGTTGTGCGACGGCTCTTAGGCAATTTGATTTTTCGGCTACTGTATGACTAAGACAACTAGATAGATGTCTTCTTTAATAGTGTTAGGGAGTACTATTAGTTTATAAGTTTGCTGCTTAAGAGCATGACGGTAACAACCGCTTGTCAAGTTGATTAAGGGGGCTTGGCTGCCTTGTTTAATTTGTGGATGGCAAATTAATTAAACCCCGAACGTTATGGAAGGGATCGTAACATGAGTCTTCGTGATTATCATATCCTCATTAGTCATTCGTGGGACTATAGCGATGCCTATAGGACGATAAGAGATTGGCTTGATTCAACCAGATACTTTAAGTGGTCAGATTATTCCGTTCCTATTGACAGGCCAATTGACGCCAGGAGCAAGGCTGAACTTCAACAGAAGATCGCTAATCAAATTTCATGCTGTAGCTGCGTAATAGTTCTCTCCGGAATGTATGTTGCCTATAGCGAGTGGATTGACTTTGAGATTGAAACTGCTTTGAACTTCAACAAGCCGATCATTGGGGTTAGGCCGCGGGGTCAGTTACGTGTCCCATACGAAGTGTCTTCCAATGCCGACATTATGGTCGGGTGGACAAGAGATGGTATTGTCAACGCCGTCCGGCAATATTCACTCTAGGAGAACCATGTATTTAAATAAGCGAAATTCAGACGCGAGTCCTTCGAACCCTTCGTCTGGTAAACAGCAGTCGACGAGTCATCCTAATCCTCCGATCAGGGTCGTTCGTGGTAATACCGAAAAGAAGTCCGGATATTCTTACCCCGGATCGCCTTCGCCTCGTCCGAAAAAGAATGATTAAATGGGTAAACGCAGCCGAAAGCAAATAGATAATGTAGCTCCGGGCTCCAATGCGGTTGACTATTCTGTCGATTATCTTTCATGGATGGCTGAGTTGTCATATCAGACAGAGCTGAGTCGCTGCGATTCGTATGAGCGTTTGTCTAACTGTTTGCTAAGTTGCGTTTCCATTATTTCCGTTGCCTTATTGACGGTGGCCCCGGTGTTATTTGCTAAATATAGTTGCAACGACAGCGGAGCTACGGCGTCATTCGTTCTGTTGGCGAGCGGCTATGTTGTCGTTATGCTGCTGCTGGGTGCTTCGTTTTTGTTGTCGTTGCTCAGTCAAGTCAGGCTAAAGATGAGCGTTCTTGCAGCACCGATGGATTTATATGATTTCGTTGCGGGTGAGATCAAACGTGGTGCGCCTTTTTCCTCTCCGATGGAAGTTGCCGAGGGTAAGGCAAAGGCAGTGCAGACCCACTTTGAATCGCTTAATCATAAGAACGAGTACATGAGAAAGTGCCTAAAGGCATCGATGATTCTGCTGATCGTGGCTGTTTCAATCTGCTTATTCTTGGTCTGTCTGTTTTCGTTGTTTGAGTTTTTATTGCCGCCATTTTGGAGCTGATGTAATGCAAAGTCGCAAGGCGCTTGTTGTCGGTATTAATGAATATGCCTCGTCTCCGCTTTACGGTTGCGTTGCCGATGCCAATGCTGTGGCCGAGGTCTTGGCTAAAAACGGAGATGGTTCTCCTGATTTTTCCGTTCGCGTTGAGACAAATGTACAGCATGCTTATGTGTTGAGGCAGATGGTCGAAGAATGTTTCTCTGGGGAGCCTGAGATTGCGCTGCTGTATTTTGCTGGGCATGGCGGAAGGTGTGATGCTACTAAAAATGGATTCATCTTATCTGGACAGGGTGACCCTATGGGTCGGCTTTCTCTCGACGAAATCCTGACGATAGCAAATGACTCTAGGGCTAGGAATCGCGTAATTCTTCTCGATAGCTGTAATTCTGGGTGTATGGGGGCTCCTGGAGTGCTGGGCGGGACATCCTCCTTGCTTGGTGAGGGTTTAACAATTCTAAGCGCATGCTGTTCTAGTGAATGTGCGGAGGAATATGACGGCCGAGGGACTTTCACATCGCTTCTTGTGGATGCGCTTAATGGCGGCGCAGCAGATGTGATGGGGCATGTTACCCCTGGTGGAGTCTACGCGTTTATAGACAAGGCTCTTGGACCATGGGATCAACGTCCTGTTTTTAGGACCAATGTCAAATCATTCATATCGCTAAGGAAAGTCGTTTCGCAGGTACCTGATTACGTGTTGCGACAGTTGCCATCTTTGTTCGATGCGCCCGGTGCTCAACTGCCCCTGGATCCTTCTTTTGAACCTACTAACAGTCCTGATTGGGAAGAACATCAAATTGTTGAACCCTATGCGACGAAGGATAATACGGAGAAGTTTAAGATCCTTCAGCAGTTGGAGGGCATCGGCCTTGTCCGCCCTGTGGGGGCAGAGCACATGTACTTTGCTGCTATGGAGTCTAGGTCTTGCGAGCTAACGGCCCTGGGCAAGCAGTATTGGCGCCTTGCCGCTACGGACAAGATTTAGCTGCTTGTCGGATTCAATTGTGCTGCTTTCAGACAGGATAAAATTCTTATGGTCGTTATTTTTAGGCGTTTGAGCTTTGCCTGTATATGGGGTGTGTTGTAAATGCTGTTCAACTTAATTGTTCGTGCCAATGAGACACAGCCCATGTTGACTTCTAGGATGTTCGAGGGAACTCCTGAGCAGTTGACGAGCGCCTATAGGACTGGCACCGGTTTTGACTTTAATGCCCTCGCTCAACTTCCTACTGTTATGACGCGTGAATTTGAGTCGGATGATATGGGTGCCGTGGCCACACTTGGCTATATGGATACCCCGTCTATCAACCCCGTGATCTCCAAGCCTATTCTACGGTTTCCATCGCAGGCATTGTTGAATCTTGGTCTACTTGACGAGAACTGCTGGCAAAATAAACGTACTCATTGGAGACTTTGCGAAGGAGACCCTTTTCGTCTGTTTTCAAAGTTTCTTGATAACTCCCCCTTGGCGGTTGAACCTGAAAGGTCTAGTGCGTTTGACCCAAATCTAATTGCTGTCATGATGCCATTCACCGATGACCCTTCAATAGATCCTGTATATTCGGCGTTGGTCGAAGGCTCTAAGAGGGCGGGCAAGAAGTGTAAACGCGTAGACGAGATTTTAACTCCCACAGATATTACGGTAGACATATTTAAATTGATTGCGTCTAGCTCTTCGGTAATTGCAGACATTACTGGCCTGAATTCAAACGTTATGTTCGAAGCAGGCTATGCGATTGGAATGGGCAAGCAGACCGTTTTGATACACCAAGGTGATGTTCCTAAACTGCCTTTTGATGTTAGTCATAGGAGGGTATTTAGCTATCAGCGCAATAAGGACGGATTGGCGATACTTTCAGACAGGATTTTCAGAATTTTGACGAATGCTCAATGAGTGCTTTCTTGAGCACTGCTGCATACTGCGATCCGGCAGCGTCGAGATTGCGCTTGGACACAGGGACTGACACTGGCTTCGGTGTCCATTTTTGCTAGTTGCCGGCCTTGCGGCGTTGCCGTATGTCACTCTTGTTCATGCCGCCCCAGCATACGTAGTGCGATACCGCTCATCTATCAAACGTCGTAACTTGTTGAATCGTTAGACAATTTGTTCGCCCATAGTCTCATAATCAAGTCGATGCAAACGCCCCTTCCATGGAGGTCAAATGTCTGAGCCAATTGTCGTAAATCTTGCTTGCTGTAACAACATTAACTGCGCAACTATTACGTTAAAACCCAATGCGACTACGGTTCTGCATGGAATGAATGGCTCTGGTAAAAGCTCGGTTGCAAAAGCGATTCAGCTATACAGCGGAGATGGCGGGCAGACGTTGGAAGTGTTGAAGCCCTATGCTTCAGAATCTCTGCCTTCTGTCGAAGGTTTGCCGTCTAACGCAAATATCCTTGTGTTTAATGAAGACTACGTCGATAGCACGCTGTTTAAAGGCGACATGGAGCTAATCGAAAACGGATATAAGATCTTTGTCGATACCCCTGAGTATCGTAAGGCTGCAAAAGAGACAGACGAGTTGCTAGCAGATGCCGTCAAAAGGTTGCGGGATGAGGGCAAGGTTGCTGAGCTGCTCTCTACGGTTAACAACTTACTGTCCTGCTTTGGGAAGGTTTCCAAACAGACTTATTCGAAGGTTAGCCCAATTGCGAAAGGTATCGTGTCAAAGGGAAACCTTGTTGAGCACATTTCTCCAAAGTTCGGGTCGTTCACTCCACTAATCCAAGGAGACAATGCCAAAGAATGGCTACAATGGCGCGACAAGGGCGGTAAATACAACTCACGTGGCGTATGCCCGTATTGCGGTAAGGTTCTCGAACAGTCTGATTTGGAAACAGGCAACGAAATGCAAGCCGTATACGGCGGAAAGTATATTGATAACTGCACAAAAACGATTGCGACCTTTGGAGAAGCCGATGTGCTTCTTAGCGAAAACGCCCGTGTTCAGGCCGACGCGATTTTACATGGGAAGCTAAAAGAAGAACCTAATCCTGAGAATGAAGCCTTTCTTGCGTGCATCAAGGCAGATGCGGAGGGACTTAAGGCCAAGCTCGAGAAAATTCAGCAATTAAATTACTCGTTCCTGAAGGATGAAGAGAAAGATGCTGACTATTTTGAAGGCTTGAAAATCCACGTCGAGCGTCTCGAAAAGATGAATTCACAATTTGCTGTTGAGCGTATCAATAGCATTAATGAAGTGCTGGACGAGCTTTCATCAAAGGTGAGAGAAATCCAGAGAGCCATCGGTCGTCAAAGCTCCGCATTGGGGAAATCCATCAATGCATCGATGGCCGAAATGAATGCTTTTCTGGAGTCCGCAGGATTTCCCTATGAGATCTCAATCGCTTCGCCAGATGGCTCTCGCTGTGCCGTCTCACTGAAACCTCGCGGGCTCGAGATGAATGTCGAGGATTTAAAGTCGCATCTAAGCTACGGCGAGCGTAATTCGCTTGCGATTGCATTGTTTTCCGCTCAGGTTAAAAGCGAGAAGCCGGACATGGTCGTGCTCGATGATCCGATTTCTTCCTTTGATCAAAACAAGAAATATGCGATTCTCCAAAGGTTGTTTTCGAAATCTAAGGGCGTTTGCAAAGGGATTACATCGTTGCTGCTAACCCATGACTTTGAAACGCTCATTATGATCGGCAAGGTCCATAAGGCCCTTCTATGTGATTCATCCTGCTTTTATGCGCGCAACGATGGCGGCGAGCTATTCCTGATACCTGTTGAGGATGATGATTTTAATAGCGCAGTGCAGTGCTTTAAAGCAATCGTTGCGAGCGATGCGTCCCTGCCTTATAGAGTTGCGTTTGCGAGGAGGGCAGTTGAAATTGCATATGGAAAGTCGCCTGCCTGGCATGTACTGTCAAGTTTGTTGCATCAGCGAGAGGTTGCCACACTAAATGAGCAAGAGCTTACTGACGAAGAGTGGAAAGAAGCCTGGAAGCAGCTAGAAGAAATCGGGTTTAAGGACTTTAACTATCAGGACTTATTGACCCAGCTTGGAACTGCAGAGCTGCTGTCCGTTTATGATCAGGAGCCTTCACCAGTCGAGAAAATCTGTGCATTCAGATTACTCGCTGCCAACAATGCTGACGAAATGAGCCAGGTCAGCAATCGTGCACATGTTGATGAGGCAGTATTTGAATTCGCAAACGAATACTTCCACATTGAAAACCTCATGGCTTATCAGTTCGACCCCGTTAAGTTCAATACAGTTCCGGCAGGGATTATCGAAACTTGCGATAAGTTGATTGCCGGGTTTAAGAGACAATGCGAGCAGCGGGCTGATGCTGACAATTAGCGACATCTTCTTGGTGTCCCTCTTTTAATAAAGGCATTCCATTGGCACATTTTTGTGTCTGGTTCAAGGATTGATTTGGAAGATTGGTGGCACCGGATTGACGGACCCCGGGTTCTCGCTTAGAGTAATCGTTGTGATGAGGCCTTGCGACGGTACGTCCGGCTTGGTCCGTGGGAACCGCCGAAAGGCGGTTTTCGCGTTTAAGGGCCCATATGGATAAGCCATTTAAATCTATTGCCGAGCAGATTGCTATTCTTGAAAGCCGTGGGCTCGAATGCGATAACGATACTCGTTTAGTTCTGGAGCGCGAGGGATACTACCCGGTTGTTAACGGCTACAAGGATTTGTTTCTTGACCAACGGGATGGTTCTGGCCAAGAGGTTTTCGTAAAAGGGACCAAGTTTTCTGATATCTATCGTCCATTCGAATTCGATCGAACTTTGCGCCTGCTGATGTTTGAGTATTTTAACAAGGCGGAAGCAGTTCTTAAGACCGTCTGCTCTTATCGGTTTGCCATGGCTCATAAAGATAACCCAGAAGCATACCTTGATAGAGATTCCTATCGGGCTGAGGCCGGCTATCGAAAAAAGATCGACACGCTTATCGGTGATTTCGAGAAGGTGCTATGTAGGTCTAAAAAATGGAACAGTGATTATAAAAGGGACTACATTCGTCATTATGAAAATAATCACGACAATACGCCGGTATGGATTCTTATGAATTACTTAATGCTTGGCCAGGCATTCAAGTTTTTCGAGTTTCAACCAGAAAGCATGAGAAATTCCATTGCCAAGTCGTTTTCTGACCTTTATTCCGAGACACATGAAGTCCATAAGCGCATCAGCCCACGAAGGCTAAGACTTGCGTACGATCATATTAAAGATTTCAGAAATATCTGCGCGCATGACGAGCGCCTGTTCTGCGCGAGGGTGTCTCCATCACGTGATGTCAATTTGGTGGGTGTCTTAGGCGATCTTGAGCTAGTGCTAACTGAGGATGATTACAAGATGCTGCGTCGCCAAATACTGCTTGAAGCTCTTAAGTTAAGTGACTCGCTCAGCAGAGATGCCAGTGCAAGGGTTCTTTTTGCTATGGGTGTCAATGATTTACCGAGCGTGTTTCCTACGGAGATATTAGCGTCGTAATCGACGCGAGCGATGAATTTACTATACAAGTTGGACGTGCACGCGATCGCGCGGGTCGGGCGGGACGTTGCCCATTGGCGGTGTTCCGCCCGTGCGTCGTTGGCTATACGCGATGCGGGAGCTTCAACATGAGGCCGTCATGCGCCTCTTCGAGGCTTGGCACAGAGGCCTTCCAGGAAAAGTCTGTGAGGCTGCTGCTTAGGTCAAGTTCTGCGTGGTCGTATTTTTCAATTTTGCAGCCAGGGTGATTCTCGTTGTTAGCGCCGGAATAATTTAGCCAAATATAGTCGGCCGAGATTGACCAATCCCGGCCGACCCATTTTAGCCAACACGCCCGCATCTATGACTTTCCTATCGCATTCCTACATCCCCTCGGGCTGGATCCCCCTCACCTTCACCGCCTGGGGGACGGCCTCCACCGAGTAGGTGTCAAGCTCCCTGCCGCGGTAGCTCGGGCCCCGCATCACGAACACCGACGCCTTGTCGAACAGCCTGTCGAGGGCGCAGAGGAGCGTGTCGTCGCCCGTGAAGAACTCATCCCACCCGCTCGGGGCGATGTTGCTCGTGAGGACCATCGCGTTCGGCCCCTCCTTCTCGTAGCGCCTGTCGACGACATCGAAGAACAGGTCGGTGCACGGCCTGTCGTAGACGCATCTCCCCACCTCGTCAACGATGAGGCACGACGGCTTGACGAGCGAGGAGACGACCCGCGAGGTGTTTCCCCGCTGGACGGCCTTCTGGAACCTGTCCCTGAGCTCGGTCGCCTTTATGTAGTAGGTCTTGAGCCCCCGCATGCAGCACTCGCGCCCGTAGGCCTGCGCGAGGTGCGTCTTCCCTATGCCGCCGGGCCCGACGAAGGCGACGTTGCGGTGCGCGTAGAGGTCGGCCAGCGACGGGAGCTTGCCCAGCGCGGCCGCGTCCCGGCCCTGGATCCTGGAGAAGTCGAAGCCCTCGAAGGTCTTGGGCTCGCGCCTGGGCAGCCTGCTCAGCCTCAGCAGCGTCTCGATGGAGGCGAGCCTCCTCTTCTCCGCAAGGTAGGAGAAGGTGGCTGCCACGGCGGCCATCTCCCCGTCGCCGAGGTCGAGGTCCGAGGCGAGGG
>OJAG01000987.1_pt1 | contig 19283 bp, 14 predicted proteins | sample 1589021 | NCBI WGS metagenome assembly OJAG01 (sample SAMN03283264) | human gut metagenome | biome: human-associated habitat; material: feces | host: Homo sapiens | place: USA | collected 2013 | reverse complement strand
GATTGGCAGTCCATTATTAAGTTTTTTATTATGTTCCCTTTGTACACCGTTGCAAGGTATTTCATTGCAACATTGGCGATGTTGTTGAAATAATAGAGGACTAATTTTCGGAGGAAGAGTTATGACTGAAGATACTGTGCGGGTTGGGAAATATACGCTTGAATCACTCACCACGGGTATGTACTCTGACCCCAAAATCGTTTATCGTGAATACATTCAGAATAGCGTTGACTCTTTGGAAAATGCTGTTTCTCTAGGATTGATTGAGCCGCAAAGTATGCGTATTGATATTGTGATAAACGCCGAGGAGTCCTTTATATCAATCAAAGATAATGGAACGGGTATCCCGGCCGACACTGCGGCTGCAACGCTAATGAATGTCGGTAGTTCAAAGAAAAGGAGCGCAAATAATCGGGGGTTTCGCGGAATTGGACGGCTTGGCGGTATGAGCTATTGCGATACACTTGTTTTCACAACTTCTGCGGAGAACGAATCTGTTAAAACTATCATTTCTTTTGATTGCAAGAAACTAAGACGACTGCTCGTCCCTGGCGAATATGAAGAAATGAGCCTGTCTGCGGTGTTAGAAGAGATCACATCCATTGTAACTTTGCCAGAAAAATTAGAAAAGCATTATCTGTGTGTGGAAATGAAAGAAGTCAATGGCTTTTCTGATTTGCTGGACATTGACACTGCGAGGAGCTATATAGCACAGGTTGCCCCGTTGCCATATCAATCCAGACATTTCATTTACACCTCTCAACTCAAAGAATTCCTCTCAAAGAATGGCTATTCGGTTGAGGAGTTCCCTATATTTGTGGGCGAAAATGAGGCTGACCTAGAACCTGTGTACAAGCCCAACAAAAGCAGGTTTAGATCCGACCGGGGTAAGAGAACTGTCGATGAAATCACGAGCATGTCATATTTTGATGTTACGATTGATGGAGAACTATACGCTCTGGGGTGGTATGGAAACTGTGGATGGTATGGCTTCCTATCGGATAAAGAGTTGTCTGGCTTCCGAGTCCGTAAAGGCAATATCCTAATCGGTGACAGCAAGACAATGAATGTCATTTTTAAGGAAGCTCGCTTTAACGGGTGGACGCAAGGTGAAATCTTTATTGTAACGGACAAGCTAATTCCTAATGCTCGTAGAGATGATTTTGAGCAGAACGATGCTTATTACAAGTTGATTGATAAACTTAGAAATGGCGTTGGTTTAGAGATTGCTCGTATAATCCGTGAAGCGTCTTTGACACGAAACAATCCTAATGCGAAGGCATTGCGTGAGGTTGAAAGAAAGATTGCCGAAGCTTCGACCGCTGTAACGGAAGGATTCAACTCAACCGTTGATAAAGAAAAACTCATTGCTACGCTGACGGAAAGTGCAGCATCTCTTAGCGGCTTGCGTGTGAGCGAAGACCTCTCACAAAAAAAGCAAGAGCTTCAAGAGAAAATCGAGACCGCAATAGATGATGTTGCAGAAAGTAAGAACTTCAAAATAAATCAGATCAACTCCGGTATAGACAAAAAAAGCAAGCAGGTCCTGAAAGTGGTGAGTGATATTCTTTCCAGAAAGCTTGCAAAGGTTTTGGTGGATGAAATTATTGAGGATATTGTATCGGAGTTGAATAGAAAGTAGGTTGCTATGGAAATTCTCCCTTCTGAGTATCAAAATATTGAGCTTTCAAGATATGAGAAGATGTTTGTGCGCCATGCTATTTCCTATGATGGGTATGGGTTTCTTTTGCTGAAAGTAAATCCAACTATGATTGAAAATGAGAGTATGAATGTTGTAATTACATCAAGAGGGGTAGTATTTCTTAAATTCTTTGAGGACTTCACAGATGTGTCGTTGTTTGGGATGACGATGCAGCCTTATGCCCAGTTTGTTTATCCTACAGCACAGAAGATTATCTCCGAGAAGCTCTTGGGTAATAAATCACTTTCCGAAAATGGAACTAAATTGAAGTTCCCGATCAATATCGTTTATGTTCTTCCAAGTCTTAAACGTACAGATGTTGAAAAGACGAATATAAACAGCGTGAGGGATTTCGTAGAGAAACAATGTTTGTTCTCTGAAGAATTTTCCGAACTGCGTCAACAGTTTGGCGTCGTTATGGATAAACTTCTGGATAATACAATAATAACGGTGTCTGCCGACACAATGCAGATTTCCGACTTGAATGTAAACTCTGTAATGCAGAGAATTGCTCCGGAATATGTTACGGTACGTGTAGCCTGTGTGGGTGGCAAAGAAACAACTCCCGGTGTTGATAGCGAGCTGCTTGTAATTGATGAAGAAGATGTTGTTGTTAAAGCGTTCAGATTGGATAAGGAGCAAATTAACATTGTTAATCGCATCAGCAAAGATGATCCGAATCAGTTGATATTAGCCTGCGCAGGTTCCGGAAAAAGTGTTTTGCTTATTTCTAAATGTTTTAAGGCTGCACAGATGAACCCCAATAAAAAGTTCTTGATAACCTGCAGAAACGAAAACCTACACTCTTTATACACTTGGTTCATTGACCGGGCCGGTCTTCGCGAAAAAAACGTAGAGTGTATGACATTCCATACTCTTTGTAAAAGATTGCTTGAAAAGAATGGTTTTACTGCTCAATACGGAGACTTTGACGGGTGGGTTTTGTCTGCTATTGACAAAGTAAATCAAGGCAAAATCCAAGACCGTTACTATGGAATATTCATTGATGAAGTGCAAGCGTTTGAACCCGAATGGTACAAGTTCTGCTTCAATTTGCTTGAAAACAAAAATACTAAAGACCACATCTTTGTTATTTGCGGGGATAAAACGCAACGCCTGGATAAGCTGAAAAAGCGAGGACAAGCACCTTGGCAGGTTGGTGAAGGTTATCCAAGCTACAGAGGTGGTAACAAAAATATACGAATTGAAAAGAATTATCGTAACTGCATAGAGATAAACGAATATATCAACCGGTATGTTTCTAACGCCAAGCAATACTTGTATGAGATCCAAGAAGACTATGAAATTGACCCCGATATGTTTTTGAGGGGGCAAGCGGTATTCCATGGAGCTGGTGTTAAATATATACAGCTGCCGATAAAAAAGGCGAGCTGCGAAATTGATACCATCGTTCAAGCCATCAACAAGATTCACGATGAAAATGAGATTCCTTACGATGAAATTGCGGTAATTATGTATCAAGGACAGTATCGCAAGAAAATCTCCGGATGGTTAGATAAGCAATATTATCTACAGCAATCTTTGGAAACAAGACTTCACCTTGAAGACATTCCTTGTTGCAGACTTTATTCAACGGATGCAGGATGGCAAGACCACTTTGGCGAGACTGGAGGAGTTCGGCTTATCAAGTTCCAAACTACTCTTGGCTTGGATTTTCGAGCCGCTATTATATGCGGTTTGATTCCTTTAGGTGAGTATGATGGAGTTAAAAAACCGAATTGGGGACAGCTAAAAGCCAATGAGGAAAGTTATGCTAATGCAATAGCCGCTACGCAGAGTTGTATCCAAAACCTCTATGTGGCGTGTACACGAGCCAAGGAAGTTTTATACATAATTGCTCCAGAAGCTGAGAACGAATCTGTATTTATGAAAATGCTAAAAGATTCAATCTAACGAGAGGTAGGCAGCTATGAACCTAATTGAGAATAAAACAAAATTTACACATATAAGTATGTCTTCCTGGGGCGTTGGAGTGTATCGAAAAGCGGATGGAGATTATATTACTGTTGAATTTGAAAATGCAGGCATTAAAAAATTCAGCAAAGCTACCATCAATTCAATGTTGATACCCGTAGGAGAAACCATTGAAACAACGCCTGCACCTGCTCCTAAAAAGCAGAGTGCCGCTAAAAACGCCTATGCTCCCGTGAATGACCACAACGCTTCTCTTGTTCAGTATGACGGAGAAGCAAGTGGTATTGCAGGGAAAAACATCATTGAAGCATTTGAATGCAACGACTCCATTATCTTCAATGAAACGTATATGATTGTTGGCGAGCGTACTAAGGCGTTAAAGATTCACGCCATGTATGATTTGACAATTATGGGTGATGTCACGGTTCAAGAGTGTGTGGTTAATGGCTCTTTAACCATTATCGGTGATGCGCATATCGCAAATTTGACTTGTTACAACACCTTTATTTGCAAAGGCAATCTGCACGCTGATAAAATCTATGTCGGAAGAAACATCATTGTAGGTTCTATCGACTGCGACGACATTATTTGTGATGGTAATGTGGTTCTTCAAACCACGGCCAACATCAATCAGAACGCAAAGATAGGAAAGACCATTGTGGCTTGCGAAGGCATTATGGGTGCAGGAACCTTTTCTGCAATAAATGCCATCGCTAACGAATACTTTGAGTTTGACGGCGAGTATGAGGGGAAAATCCTTGAATTGGAAACAGAAGCAACTATAAGCGATACTGTTCCGGTCAAGGCAGCCCCTTGCGAAGCTATAGAAGACATCATTGAATTAGCAAATCAAAAATTGGCAGAAGAATATGCCAAGTGTACGGATTTGGACGAGGAAGAAATTATTGAGCACATAAAGAGACTTGGAGCTATTCAAAGTCATGAACTTAAGGTTTTGCCTATTGTTGAGCCTTTGTTTACAAAGCTCACCGAAATTGCTTACCAAGACCGCATCAAAACTATTGATGAGTATTTAATGGTTTTGATGGCTCAAAAAATGTTGCCAACAGAATTATATAATTATGAGTCTGTTGACCATATCGCAAAAATTTTCTTGCCCAAGGCGCAAAGCAGAATAGATGAACTTAGTTTTGAACCTTCTACAATCGAGCAGTTTTCACGAGTCCTGTCTATGGCGGTAGAATTTGAGGAAGCGCTTTCTGCCGATTGGGAAATTTTGATGGATAAAGTATTTGAATCCATAGGGCTAAAATACGCAACCGTCAGTTCCATGATCAACAGGAATAACCCCAAGCAAAATGTCCAGCCCATTACCACTGAGCCCGTTCCCGTTGAGGATATGGAGGAAATTGAGCCAGAATCAGCTTCTGCTCCCGTTGTTCCACGCATGAAAAAGGCTGATTTTCTTGCAAAAAAATTAAGCCATGCTGGAAAGAAGTTTGGCATAACTGATGTTGAGCTTGAACGCATGGCAACAATCAAAATCCGTACCTTTGGAGACCTTGTGCAAGCCAGCGATTTGGCGTTGACACAGGCGTTTGGGAAAAAAGCTTTTCTGGCGAATCATTTGATTCAGACCAGAGATATAATAATCGAGAAATTGGCGGGTATGGAAAAATATCTGTAATAGTGAGGTGAATAGAATGGCAAATGTGAAGAGCATCGCCCATGAGCTCCTTGCTAAAGAAATTTTGCAGGGGTTCAAAGGGAAAATCACCGGCGACAATGCCGATGTAATTGTTGGCGAGAACCCGGAAAATCACTATTTTGTTGGAAAGCTTTTGCCAGTAAACGATTCACAGACTTCTTCTTGGGGGTCTGATGTATTTATTGAATCTATTGGTTCAGATTTCTATGTTGCAAAGGATGAAATAGAAAAAGCACAGCTTACTATTCACCCTAAAGGAGATTTCTATTATCGGGCATATCCAACACTTGAGCAGCAGCGTAATGCTATGCTCAAAAAAGCCAACGAACTTTTTGGGCAGGGGTTCTCTGACTTCGATGAGCTTATTACCCAATATAATGAAGACCCAGTTGCTTTTTCTAAGGTAAAGGAAAAGCTTATTCCTGTATATAAGAAAGTTCAGCTGCATCGTAGTGATTTCACACTCGCCTTTACTTTAGGCGAACTTGTGAAAGATAATCCTCAGTATGGTTATGTCGATGCAACCCATACACAAAACAAACAACTTGAGCAGTTTCTCAACGACCTGCAAAATTTGATTTGGGAAGACGAATACTGCTACACATTTGAACTTTTTGAAAAGACAACCATAAAAGACTTACTTACAGAGGAAGATTATAAAAAGTTCATAAAAAAGAACGCCAAACAAGGCACTCCTATTCGTCAGAACTGGAATGTTTATATTGACATTGCCGTTAAGTTAATCAAGGATAAGTATTTGATTTCTGTTTCCCTTGTAAACGGCTCGCAGGTTCAATCTAATGGTGTTACTCACAAATCCAATAAAAAATCAGATGATAAACCCACTATAGAGACGCTGTTTAATTCCGGGATGAAAATTGAACTTACCGGAGCCAGCTTTTCTCCAATAAAATTGGACTTTTTCGCTGACGACTACAAATACAATAGCTGTCAAGAAGCCGTCGGAAACAACTGCTCTGTTACCTATGATGCGGATACTAATTCTATCGCTACCAATCATCTTCCGACATTTGTGCAAAAGAGATTGCTTACGAACGATGAACTTGCAGTTTCGTTCCAATCACTTATCGACAACCCAGTTACTACGCTTAAAGATATCCACAGAAAGATGTTGAATGAGCACAAAAAATGGGAACGCAAACTGGAAGAAAAAAGGCCGTCATTGTCTCCTGCTGGTGTTAAAAATATGCAGGAAGAAATCGACGAGTTTGCCAGAGAAATCAGACGATTTGAGTTCGGCATCGAAATCATTAACGACTATCCGATTATTATGAAAAGTTTTGTGAATATGAATCGGACGTTTTTGAAGACATCCAAAAAATATAGCACCTGGAGATTGTTCCAGATTGTTTTTATTGTATCTCTCGTACCAGATATTGCTGCATGTGATAAGGATGTATTGCTCGACTCACAGAAAACCCAAACAACGCTTAATGAAGTATCCCTTTTGTATTTCCCTACAGGCGGTGGTAAAACCGAAGCGTTCCTTGGCGTTTTAATTTTCAACCTATTCTTTGATAGATACCGTGGAAAAGAGTGTGGTGTAACCTCTATTCTCCGATACCCGCTCAGACTTCTTTCTGTGCAGCAGGTACAGCGTTTAGCAAATGTGCTTGCACAGGCGGAACTTATTCGTCGTGCTGATGCTTCTATTGCACGAACTGAAGAGTTTTCTCTTGGGTATTTTGTTGGTGATGCAAACACACCAAACAAAATAGAAAAGAAAAATGTTATTAAGTATAGAACAAGCTCACAAGCAGTATTGGACGAAGAACGTATTATAGACATTTGCCCGTTCTGCGGAAAGCAGACAGTCCACCTGAAGTTTGATGAAAGCACTTATCGTTTGGTTCATTTCTGCGACAATGCTGAGTGTTCTTCCAATGGTGTTCTTCCAATATACATGGTGGACTATGAAATCTATCGTTATTTGCCTTCGGCAATTATTAGTACGGTAGATAAGCTTGCCATCTTGGGTAACAATCCGAGTTTTAGAAATATTCTGTCTGGAGCTACACATAAATGCCCCAAGCACGGTTATACAAGCACTACCAAGTGCATGGTTGACAGATCATTTTGTGATGTTGATGTTTCCGATTTTGAAGAAATCGAAATGTACGACCCTGCGCCTACTCTATTTATTCAGGATGAGTTGCACTTAATCCGTGAGAGTTTAGGCACATACGCTTCTCACTATGAATCTTTCATAGATTATTTCGTGAAGAATGTTTCTCCCTCTCGCAGACCTATTAAAATCATTGGTGCAACAGCGACCATTTCTTCTTATGCAACACAAATCTCTCAGTTGTATAGCAAAGATCCAATTCGTTTCCCTTGTGCTTCACCGGATTTGAAACGGAATTTCTATTCGTACATAGAGGACGAGGATACCCAGAGGCTTATTATGGGGTATGCCCCTTACGGAAAGACCATTATCAATTCCGTTGTGTACTCCCTAAAGTATATGCGTGAAGTTGTCTTCGAGTATTTGAAGAACCCCGAAAAGGTTTTGGCAATTCCGGGTATTGGGATTGCTACTACTGAAGGTGCGTTAGAAATACTAAAAGATTACTGGATTTTCCTCGAATACAACAATGTTAAGAGGGATGGTAATAATGTAGAAGGCGCTCTTGAAACACCTATTAATGTCCAGCTGAGACAGCAAGGTATAACGCCGTTCAACACAAGAAAAATGACCGGTGATGAAACATTCCAAGATGTTCGTGAGGTTCTTTCTAAGGTTGAAACCAATGACGATGTTTTCGATGGTGTAAATCTTATTGTTGCAACTTCAATGATCTCTCATGGTGTCGATGCTGATCGATTCAATATTATGTTCTTCTATGGTATGCCGGGTAATACTGCTGAATATATCCAGGCATATAGTAGAACAGGAAGACGTTATTCAAGTATTGTTATTGATATTATGCGTCCTTCCAGAGAGACCGACCAAAGCTATCTAAAAAACTTTGTTAATTTCCACGAGTTCAAAGATATTATGGTTGAATCCGTGCCTATAAATCGTTGGGCTACAAAGGCTATTGATTGTACTTTGCCAGGTATATTCACCGGCTTGTTGCTTACCAAGTATGACCCCGAATTGCAGTATGTCTGCGGCTCTCAGTTCTTTATGAATAACATTAAGAAAGCTATTGTAAACGGGAAGCTGGTTGCGACAACCATTATTAACGAATTAAATATGGCTTATGGCTGTACTATTGCCGGTCAAGTCAACGAGATTGGCAATCAGTACAGAGCCAAAATCAAAGGCTTTGTTGAAGACGTCTTTGAAAGAATTGTAGATAAAAACTGGGAACGTGAGAATATCTTTTCTGGCTTTGAACTTATGGGCTACCATATCATGAACAGCTTAAGAGACACCGACACGCAGTTGATTATCGAACTTGAATAAGGGGGTGAATGGTGTGAGTTCTAAACAGCAAATGAAGCGAGGAAAGAACCAATCCTTATATAAATACCTTCCCGAAACATGGATAGACTTCTCTGTTCGTGGCAAAGAACGCAAACAGTACATTGCCAAGGTGTTGCGGTGGAACAGTGAAAAGCTGGACGGTATCAACGCTAAACGCCTTATTAGAACTGTAAATGAGTCCGTTCACTCTTTCGAGAATCAAGCAAGTGCACCCGGCCCCATCAAACCCACAGTTGGATTTGGTGCAGAGCTTACGAAAGATAATTGTGACGTTTTGACACCCAAGGCATCCGAAGAAGAAAGAGGCATTGTTGCTCAAATTAGTCCTTTGACTTTCTATTGCAAGCTTTGTAATAAGGTGTACCAATTCAGTAGCGAAGAAGAATACCAAAAGCACCGTTACTGTACTAATCCGGAGTGCCGCCATGCTGAACTGGCTCAGTTTCGTCAGATATACTTCTGCAAGTGCGGGTATGCTACAGACAGACACAATCCACGTTGTCCTGAACATGGTTATCAGTATGTAAAGTGGTATGGCAATTTTGACTTTATCTGCACAAAATGTAAGAGGCCTATCCCAATGCAGGTTAAGTGCCCTGTATGTGGTGATATGTTGATGCCTAAAGTTGCCCTTGACCCCGCGCAGTTCTTTGTGTTTAGCCTTAGCCTAATCGATTTGATTGATGAAAAACTGGAGAACTTTATTTCGGAGACAGAATACGGTCCATATATCACTTTTGCATATTGGTTAGGTTTGATCAGCAAGGAAGAACTTGAGGAAATCATCAAGAATGGCATTGTTTCTGACCCGGATGCTTATCAAAAGGTCTATGACCAAATGTATAAGGTGATGTTCGCTGCATTTAATAATGAAACAGCAGCCGCAACTGCAGCAAAAACTGCAGCAGACCAACAATGCGGAAACCGTTTCAACGACCTTGTGAACGACCTTAAAGCGAAAATTTTCACAGGGGAAAGCGACCTTTCCAGTATTGCCGAACGCATATTGGAATACGACTTGGTTACACGCCTGGATGATGTTTCTGATTTGGCTTCCGCAGTTAATGTCGCTCGGTTGCTGAACACCAATGCTAACCCAGAGCAATATGCTCAGATTGCTGAGAGATTTGGTATCAAGAGTGCAAGAGTATGCGATCGCATCCCATTCGTCTCTTGCTCCTATGGTTATACAAGAGTGGAATCCGAATGGAAAGAGGGAGTGCAGCTCCATGCTCTCAAAGAAGAAAAGAACGGACGCAAGAATATTTATGCTACGAAGCTTAATACCGAGGGCGTTCTTTTTGAGTTTGACAGAAAGAAAATCATCCAATGGTTGCTTGCCAACGAAATCACCAATGCAGATGAAGCTCCGAATCTTGATTCAGAGGAAGAAATTAAAATTTGGTTCTTGAACAATATTAAACCAAGCTTGATTCATCCATTCTCCACCATTGATGAAACAGCAAGCAAAGAAACCTATTACGTTTATAGACTCATTCACTCGCTATCGCATCTGCTAATCAGAGCCGCTGCAGATACTGGCGGTTTGGGCAAAGATTCTTTGTCTGAATACATTTTCCCTGGTGTTCCTGCTGTTCTGATTTATTGCCAGAACTCGCAAGGATTTAACCTGGGTTCTCTGTTCAATACATTTGAAGCCTACTTTGATAAATGGATGAACAAGGCTTACACAAGTGCCCAAAAATGTATTTTCGACCCTATATGTATAGAACGGCAAAAAGCCTGTATGGGATGCCTGTTTGTCAACGAGGTCTCGTGCCAACACTTTAATAAGGATTTGGATAGGGCTTTGGTTGTCGGTCATGTTGACCGTGAGACACAACGAAGGACAATAGGCTTTTGGGAGGAATAAGTTATGGCAGTAATGCACCCGGTTGATATTGAAAATTATGATTATACGCCTACGGAAAAAGAAATGTACTATGCTTTGAAGGAACAGCTTCCAGAAAAGTATCAAGTCTTCTATTCTGTTCGTTGGTTCGAGACGGTTGATAACAAAAGAATTGACAGCGAAAGCGATTTTTTGATTTTCGACCCGTCTTTTGGCTTTATTGCTTTAGAGGTAAAGGGCGGCACCGGGATTACTGTCGTTGATGGCAAATGGACTCTCCTTGAAGAATACGGTCCAAGCAACTCCAGTAGTAGAGACTTGAAATGTAGCCCCTACGAGCAGGCTGAAAAGAGTATGAGGCACTTTAGAAACTATTTCGTGTCCGAGTTTAATCAGAACTATAATGGCGTTTATGGTTTTGCTGTTGCCTTTCCTCGCTATGCCATCGGCTCGCAGTTGGCACAGGATGCACCGCCAGAGACAACTATTGACTTGAATGACATGACCTCTTTGCGCGAGAAAGTCAATCAAATTTTCCACTACTGGAGAAACAAACGGAATATTACAATTCCGTTTTCCGCAGAACAACGGTACCGCTTTTTGACGGCAATCAACAAACAGATTTCCATGTCTGCTGCTGCAGGAGCTTTAATTCCAATTAAGGAAAAGGAGTTCTCCAAAATTGATTTTGTGCAAGACTCGATTCTGGATTGCCTTCATAATTACCGTCAAGCGCAAATCGTAGGCGGAGCTGGCACTGGAAAAACATTTATCGGCATCAAGAAAGCTGTTAGGGACGTATTAGATGAGAAAAAAGTTCTTTTTATCTGTTGTAATGAGGAACTGACTGCTTTCGTTAGATCGAGATTGAGTCAGTATCCGAAAATTGATGTTTTTACATACGCAGAGTTAATGAGAAATCTTCTTGGCGATCTCTATGACGAACTTCCTACTAACCCCGATGGCAACAAAAGCTGTTTTGAGTACATGGACGATGTACCTGCAGAAAAGAAGTACGACTCTATCATCGTTGATGAAGCCCAAGACTTTGATATTGATATGGGACTTGCTATAAGAAGTTTGATGTTAGATGATAGCACATCCTCCCTTTATGTTTTCTATGACAAGAATCAAAACGTGTTTGAGATGGACTTTGAAAATGCGTTTGCCATTGATGCACCTCCGTATGTGTTGAGATACAATATCCGAAACACGGGTAGCATTTATCAATGTGCAGTTGAGCGTACAAACTTGGGGCGCGACACCGTTGCAAATAATATTGTCGGTGTTCACCCGGAAATCCATAACTATACAAAGCCTTCACAGGCTGTTAAGGCACTAAGCCTGATAGTGAATCGACTTGTACAAAAGGAATATGTTCCTTCAGAATCTATTGTGATTGTGTCTGACTCGCCTTATGAGAACTCAATTCTCGCAGGTGAAACCCGTATTGGTGCTTATAATTTGGTGTTTAAGCACTACAGAGATATATGTGAAGATGAAATATGCTTCAAAACCGCAGAAGAATTTAAAGGACTGGAATCCAATGTTGTAATTTATTTGACACATGAGTTTACTAATCTTCCGTCCTCGACTATTGATAACAGAAAGGAATACGTTGCTATCACTCGCGCCAGATACTATTTGTATGTGCTGAATACGAAGTGCAAAGCAACTATTGGCGATTAACATGGCAAATATATTACTCATTGAACCTGGTTATAAATGCAAGCAACCCCCGCTTGGATTAATGAAGATTTCTTTCTTTCACAAGAACATTTTGCATGATTATGTTAGATTTACCAAAGGCAAACTTCCCGATGCGCTCTCTGAGACCAAGTGGGATCGCGTATATGTTACAACACTCTTTACATTTGAATGGAAAGCAACTATTGAAGCTATCGAATATGCAAAAACCTTGGTTGACTCTAATGCCCAAATTGTTGTTGGCGGTATTGCTGCAACTTTGCTTCCAGATCAGATTTTTGAAGAAACGGGAATAAGACCTATATGTGGCCTGCTTAATGAACCCGGAAAACTTGGACTCCCTGGCGACGAATGTATCGATCAAATTACACCGGACTATTCTATGCTTGAAGATGTGGACTATATTTATCCATTTAACGATGCCTACTTTTTGAGTGCAACGAAAGGGTGTGGAAATAAGTGTGGCTTTTGCGCCGTCCAGACTTTAGAGCCTACATTCATTCCTTATATTGACATCAAAGACCGAATTAAAGCTATCGATGAACGTTTTGGACCCAAAAAAGACCTTATCTTGATGGATAACAATGTATTACGCTCGCCAAGGTTTAATGACATCATTGATGATATTATTGCCGCAGGTTTCGGCAAAGGAGCAACATATAAGAATCCCAGAACCGGCAAGACCGTTCAGAGATATGTTGACTTCAACCAAGGACTGGATGCTCTATTTTTGACCGAAGAAAAAGCAAGAAGACTTGGCGAAATAGCATTAAGACCTGCTCGAGTTGCTTTTGACCATATTGAGGACCGAGATATTTACGAACGAGCACTTCGTTTGTGTGCTAAGAATGGCATTACTGAGCTGTCGAATTATGTGCTCTATAACAGTGAGGACTTTGGTGGCAAGGGCAAAAAATATCACGCAGATACGCCAGCGGATCTTTATGACAGGATGAAAATTACCCTTGACCTCCTGGATGAATTAAATGCGGAGTATGGCAGTGAACAAAGAATCGCTGCGTTTTCTTTTCCGATGAGATATATCCCGTTATCTGCCCATGAGAGAGGATATGTTGGTTCTCAATGGAACGCAAAATTCTTGCGAGCAGTACAAAGAATGCTCGTTCCTACACAGGGTAAAGGTGTTTGCAGTAGAAGTTTCTTTGAGGCTGACTTTGGAAAAAGTCACGAAGATTTTGTGCGTTATTTAAGTATGCCCGAAAAATTGATTGCTGCACGAGGAAAAATTAGTCCAACTTCCAGAGGTAAATCATCTGAAACAGAGGAGCAGTTTATCATTCGCAAGGCAAATTGGGAGCGTGAGCAGAAAAAGATTAAACTTTGGGATTCTTTGTATGCTCAACTTGGCGAGGAACAGGAAGATTTCATCCCCCTTATTGGCGACAATGAATACTTACCCGAAAAAGTATTAGGTATTGCCTCAACCATTCAAAGAAAACTCTACATCCTCTATTTAACTATTCCAAGACTTGTTTCTTTCCTTGGAATGGTCGATAAGAACTCTCCTACCTACACGATGGTAAAGAGTTTTATTGAAGAAGAATGTCCCGAACTTTATGCAGAAATTCTTGACCTTGTATCAGAAAGCGAAGTGCAGCAGAACTATGTTTTCAAGAACTTTGTCGATTTCTTTGGACGTAAAGGTATTTCCGACTTGTTAGCTCGCTTACAAAAAGTCGATTTTGCGGTCGACAAGCAGTTGACTAAATGGGATGCACTCGCTAAGAAGGAGGGCATCGGCTACATTGACTTTGAGCTGGTGCGAGTTTATCGACGTTTTGTCGATTTGGAAGTTCTACCTGCAGATGAACACAGGAAAGCTCAGAACTGTATTTTGTCAATGTCTATGACGGGGCTTGCTTCTATTCTCGGGGCATATATTGATAAATTTGAATCATTACTTCTTGCGGCAATCGACAACGAAAAGGGACAGGCGGTTCTGAAAAAAGTAACAAAGACAATTACAAATAATATTCAGTTCAAGCTTGCGAACTTTTTAGGAGAAGAATAATGAGTAGCATAATAATCGGTAAGCACACATTGGAGTCATTAACATCCGGTATGTACTCCGACTCCTATGTTGTGTTTAGAGAATACATTCAAAATAGTGTTGACTCAATCGACGAAGCAGTTCGACTTGGTGTGCTTATACCCGGAGCCGAGCAAATCGTCGTGCGGTTAGTTCCTACAGAAAATCAAATTGTAATTACTGACAATGGGCTTGGTATCCCTTCAACAGATGTTGAAAAGACTTTAATTAGCATTGGTAATTCAAAAAAGTCATCCGAATCCTCCCGTGGATTTAGAGGTATCGGGCGTTTGGCGGCATTGAGTTATTGCCAACGTTTAACTTTCTCAACATCGTTTAAGGGAGAAGCTGTTGCAACTCAAATTGTAATTGATGCTTCAAAACTGTCAGAGGTTTTAGCAGACAATTCCCAAGACGATGTAACTGTAATTGATGTTTTAGAGAGCGTTTACACAGTAACCACTTTTGCTGAGCGAGAAGATGTTCACTATTTCACCGTTCAAATGGATGGTGTTGATGTGAATAGCAAGCTCTTATCATTGCCTGATGTGGAAGATTACTTAACCCAAAACGCTCCTGTGCCATATAGACCGGATTTTATCTGGGGTAAAGAAATTGTAAAGCGACTAAGAAAAGAAGGCCTTGAAATTGGAGCTTACAATGTATCCTTGGAGTACGGAACGAAAGCAACCCCAATATACAAACCATATAAGGATGAGTTTGTTGTAGATAAAGGAAAAAATATCACTGATACCGTTCGGGATATTACTATCCTTAAAATCCCGAACGACAGCAATAATCTTACCGCTATTGGCTGGTTGGCACAGACCGGCTATATGGGCAGCATCTATGACAAAGCAGTTAAAGGTATTCGTCTTAGGAAAGGAAATATTTTGGTTGGCGACCACCAAACATTAAATATAGTTTTCAAGGACGCGAGGTTTAATGGCTGGTCTATTGGTGAAATTTTTGCCATTGATAAATTGCTTGTTCCAAATGCACGAAGGGATAACTTTGAAAAGAACCCTGCGTACTTCGCTCTCTTTGAGCAGCTTATGACTATCGCCGCTGGTATAACTAAGGATATTCGTGCGGCATCATTAAAGAGAAATGCTGCATTATCAAGTGCAATAGAACAGCTTAATGCTACCGCCCAACAAGCGACAACAGCAATAGATGAAGGCGTGTCCGGTGTTCAAAAAGGCTTGATTACCAAAAAGCTCAAAGAAGCACAAATTGCCGTATCAAACTCAGCAACAAATGGAGATTCCGAACAGTATTACCAAGATATTGCATTTGCCGAACTGGATATGCTTATCGGGAAACTTAAAGGAACGACGAAGTATAAGGCTCTTAACACGATAGATAAATTGACCACTACTGAAAAGAAGATCCTTGAAAGAGTGATACAGATAATAGACTCATTGAAACTGAATTGCTCTGACCAAATAATAGAAGCCATTTTGAACGACTTCTCCACCTGATGGATCTAGCAGGAAGTTAGAAAGGAGCTGCTATGGATATAGATGCAAAGCTCAGACCTTTATTTCTCCTCCGAATTCTAAAAGAGCGTACAGATGAGGACAACTATCTGACTACCACTCAGATTTGTGATATCTTAAAGCGAGAATATGGTCTTGACACTCATCGCACAACGCTAAAAAGTGACATTGAAGTTCTGCAGCGGGCTGGTTATTCTATCGATGAACGCCGGTCTACGCAGAACCAGTATCGCTTTATTGAGAGGGAGTTTGAAGTCGCAGAGCTAAAAACGATAATTGATGCTGTTGCATCATCAAAGTTTATTGCAGAAGGAAAAAGCAATGAACTTATCAAGAAACTCACATCTCTTGCGGGTAGCCACAAAGCAAGAGAATTAAAGAGAAATGTGATCGTAGACGGGCGAGGCAAGATTGAGAACAAACAGATACTCTATATTATCGATGCAATAAATGATGCCATTAACCAGCGAAAAAAGATTTCCTTCCAGAAGATTGAGTATAACATTAAGAAAGAACGGGTCCTGCACCATGGCGGAGAGCGATATACATTTAGCCCATACTCACTTGTATGGGATGGGGATAACTATTATGTTGTTGGCTATTCTGACAAGTACCAAGCCATTGGCAGCCATAGAGTAGATCGAATTGCAGCGTGCCCATGCATCTTGGACGAATCAGCAGTTCCGCAACCGGTTGGCTTTGATGTGAGCAAATATATTAAAACAACATTCAGAATGTACAACGCTCCTCGTGCTGAAGTTGAGCTGCTTTGCGATAACAGCGTAATGGATGCAATTATTGATCGATTCGGTCCCGATGTTCAAACCTATGCCGGGGATCTTCAAAACTTCCGCGTGATCGAGGAAATTGCTGTGGGAAAAGTATTTTTCAACTGGATATTTGGTTTTGAAGGGAAAGTACGAATCAAGGGACCCGAAAGCGTTAAAAAGCAATACAGGGAAATGGTAATGTCGGCAATGGACTTAGTGTGATAGATAAGGGATCATGAGTAATTACAGCCGTTGAACAACCGAGAATTAGACGAGCTGTTTGCTATGGTCGACACCTGGTCGAAAACATCAATTCAAATGTGCAATAGGAGTGACACCATGTGGCCGCCCCTATTGCATTTCTTTTTTGCCTGAGTATAATAGCATTATGGGATTTCAAATCCCATATAGAAACAGAGGTGCTGATATGAGAACGAAGAATCAAGAAACTCTGGACAGGATATTGAAGTTCGTCAACAAGTATTATCAGGAGCATCACAGCTCTCCTACGATCAACGATGTTGCTGAAGGCGCTGGCGTTGCCAGATCCACTACGCATCGCTACCTTCAGGAACTGAGTGATCGCAACCTGATTGACTACAGCCGAGGTATCTTGTCTGCTCCCCAGAGCGCCAAAATGAAAACGGCCTATGTATCCGCCCCGTTAGTAGGCTCTATTCGCTGCGGCAATCCGGAGGATGAGGAAGAGTCGATTGAGGAGTATGTCAGCCTCCCGGTCTCTATGTTTGGCAAGGGAGATTTCTATATTCTCCGCGCCAAAGGCGATTCCATGGTGGATGCCGGAATTGACGAGGACGATCTGCTTGTTATCGAGCGCAATTGCCCTGCTCTCGAGGGGGATATAGTCGTTGCGCTGGACGAGGACAACCAGAATACGCTGAAGCGATACGCCGGCTACGACAAGGACAGTGGGTATTACATCCTCGAATACGAAAACGAGGCTCGATACCCGGGCAAAACAATAAAGGTGCGGAGCTTTCAGGTACAAGGCGTTGCTCGGCACGTAATAAAATCACTCTAAACAATAATCTTGATTCGATGGGAGATGTGTTGTTTTGAATGCAAAAGATGTGAAATGCCCGATTTGCGGCACAGTCAACAGGAGTCTCGATTTAGATGAGACCGACGGATGGATGGAATGTGAGAGCTGCCATAACGCTATTCAAATATTGGAGTACACTAAAAGCAAGCGTGTTCCGGTATATCAGATGGCGGATTGCAATCTCCTCGTTCCGTTGAGCAAAAAAAGATAAAAGGAGTATGGCGATGCTGGAGGACTGGACGATTTACTCTTGGTATTGCCCAAACTGTAAGACGCAGGTAGCGGGGCTAAAAAACAAGAAAAATCAAATCAGAGTTATTTGCACAAAGTGCGGCGTTGAAATGGTCCGCACGGTTGTAAGCAGGCGGCATGATGTGATTGATATGTTCGCTCCGTCAGGAATGGAACATAGCGAACTGGAATTGAGGGAGTATTGATATGACGATGTTAGAGGCTTTTGTAAAAGAGCGCAACGAGGCGCTGTTCAGCCTTGACCGAAAGAAGATCGAGGCCTACATGATCAAATATGGAGAAACGGAAATTGCGCAGACACCCGATGTTGTTTTCTGGGCATCCGTGTACAAGGCCATCTGCGGCATCAAGGATGCGCCGGAAGCCATTGTAAGTAAGGCAAAGGCATGGCTGCGCGAGCATGGCATGAGTCCTTATCTGGCGGGGTGAAATGTTTATGTACACTACCTATGTCGAGCATATAAAACTGGCTTCTGAATCTGCAGAAACGGAGTTTATCATGAATCAGCGCCGAACCTGCTATGGGGGGATATATCCCTTCAAGGTGTTTCCACAGAAAGAGTTGGAGTATTTGGAGCTCGGTCCAATAACCGTTTTCTATGGTGGAAACGGCTCTGGAAAGACTACTCTCTTAAATGTAATTGCCGAAAAACTGCATGTGATGCGCCATTCTGCTTTTAGCGGAAGTGCATTTTTCGCTGATTATGTTTCGCTGTGTAGTGCCTCGTCAAAGGAAATTCCTCAAAACAGTCAAATACTAACGAGCGATGATGTGTTCGATTATTTGCTGAATGCGAGATATCTAAATGACGGCATTGATGTTCGCCGGGAGAAGCTATTCGAGGAGTATCTTTCGCGAAAGTGGGAGGATCACAGAAATCTGAAAGGCTTAGATGACTACGATGATTGGAAAATCAGCTATGATGCCAAGTCAAAGACGCAATCAAGGTTTGTAAAGGACAGGCTTGCAAGAAATGTGGATATGTTTTCTAATGGTGAAAGTGCCATGAAGTACTTTACCGACCACATAACCGAAGACGCACTGTACTTGTTGGATGAGCCTGAAAACAGTCTTTCAATTGCTTTCCAAATGGAATTGAGCAAATATATCTCTGACTCAGCGAGACATTTTGGCTGCCAATTCATCATGGCGACGCATTCGCCTGTGCTTTTATCTATAAAGGATGCACTGATATACGATCTTGATGAAACTCCTGTAGAAACAAAGAAATGGACGGAGCTCGATAATGTAAGAAGATACTTCAATTTCTTTGAAGAACATCGAAGCGAGTTCCTATAACAACTGAATCAACGACATCACGACGGA
>OJAG01000979.1_pt1 | contig 19380 bp, 19 predicted proteins | sample 1589021 | NCBI WGS metagenome assembly OJAG01 (sample SAMN03283264) | human gut metagenome | biome: human-associated habitat; material: feces | host: Homo sapiens | place: USA | collected 2013 | reverse complement strand
ACAAATGCGGTAATCAGCATTTTCAGGACTTCGCCGCCGTCTGCCAGCTTCATGATCCAGCTTGCCAGAGCCACGAAGAAGAACAGTCCCGCCAGCAGATTCGTCAGGACAGTGGAGAAGGTCGTGAGGAAGATGCCCACCCACTGCGCCAGAAGCAGCGGGAGAAGGGCAAGTTTCAGCATCGGCTTCAGCACAGCCATCGTGGGCATCTCCTTATACAAAAATCAGCTCAGACTTGATGATTTCCTCGGCACGGTTGCGGATGCTGTTCATCCGGCGCACCCATTCCAGTTGATCGGCAGCTTTCAAAGCTTCGGTCACGCCCTCAGACTCCTGCATCTGTTGGACGGTCAACGCAAGCTGTTCCTCGGCCTGCTTGTCCAGCTTGGCAAGATAGCCGCTCAGCTCACCGGACAGGAGCAGTTGATTGTACCGGATGGGATGCTGCTCCTTCAGATATTTCTTATGTAAGCGGCCCCACCGCCCGGTGGGGTGCTGCTCTGCCGGGGCTTCTGCGGTCAGGTTCGGAAGATAGTGGTCATTGACAAGGGTGTAGTCCAGGCCGGTAGTGTTGTCATGGATGGATTTCTTCAGTTCGTTCATGCGGATTCTCCTTTCATTTCTTCAGATAGTTCAAATTGAATGGGGACTGTATCAGCAGACTCCTGTTGAGCCAGCTTTTTATTTTGGGCATACTTGCGGCATCGTTCACGGCCTTTCTGCAAGAGGGCTTCATACTCTGCTGCCGCCTGTGAATCAGTTTTAGCCGCTTCACGCAGAGCAGCACGTTTCTTTTTGCGGTTTTCCCCAGCAGTTTTCTGATATTTCTTACGCTTGGCAAGTTGCTGTTCTGTAAGATTTTTCTTGTCGCCGCGACTAATCTCAATTTGACTAGGAAACGTATCACCGATAAAATTGAAGTAGATGTCGATTTGCTGCTGACGGTAGATCGTCCGTCCGCCGGATGCGGAATGAATCACCACTTTTTCTACCAGTTCGTACAGCATTTCATCTGTCAGCATGTCACAGTCCTTGTATTTCCGAATCAGTTTGATAAAGCGTTTCAGATCAACCTTCGTTGTTTCAGCGTTGTCCAGTTCTTTCTTCAACTCGGCAATGCGAGCTTCGCAGACAGTTTGTTCATCATCATATTGCGCCATCAAACGCTGATACTGTCGTTCGGGGATTTTTCCTAAGACGCTGTTTTCATATAGGCTCCGAATCAAAGCGTCCAACTCGTCCATTCTTTTTTGAACTGAATGCAGTTCTTTTTTACTCTCGGAAGATACCTGTGTGTTTTGGTTTTCCCATGCAGCTTGAAGCTGCTCGGCAAATTCATCCTCATTTTCAATAATTTCTTTTGTCATCGCTTTGATTGCATTGAGAATAGCGGCTTCAATGGTTGAGGTCTTGATAAAATGGGATGTGCAGGAAACGTACATATTACGGTATTTGCTGCACTGCCATGAAGAATCCGAATCATATACCACATCAGAATCCCGGTGTTTGGATTCAGGGCTGGAAAAGCTCATTCGGGAGCCACAGTCAGCGCAGAACACCATCCCGGCTAAACGATGCGAGTATGTTCCGCTCGGAAGTTTTTTCGGATTTCTCTTGCGCAGACGCTGTGCTTTATCCCATGTTTCTTGGTCAATGATAGCCTCATGAGTGTTTTTGAATATAATCCTTTCTTCCGGGGTTGCAGTACGGCGCTTTTTCAACTTGAAGTTCTCACGGATACTTTTACATAGCACTGTATGGCCGAGGTATTCCTGCCGGTCAAGAATATAGGTCAAGGTGGTCGTATTCCACCGATAGGGGTCGTGGTACGAATGGTTTCGGGCAGCTTCGGGATGATGCCGTTCTTCGTATGCAGACGGAATCAGCACTTTTTCATCCGAAAGAGTCTGGCCAATTTGTGCAAGACTGGCACCGCTGGCTGCCATATCGAAGATCCTGCGGACAACGGAAGCTGCTTCCTCATCTACGTGAAGGGTTTGCTTATCACCGGGAACCCGCTTATAACCGTAGGGAATACTGCCGCTGCACCGTTTGCCATCCTGCATCCGCGATTTGAAAACGGCACGGATTTTATTGCTGGTGTCCTTAGCATACCACTCGTTCATGATATTCAGGAAAGGGGTAAAGTCATTGTCCGTGGGATTGGCACTGTCAACATTGTTGTTGATAGCGATGAACCGAACACCCTTGGAAGGAAACTGAATTTCTGTGTAAAATCCAACTTCCAGATAATTGCGTCCGAAGCGGCTCATGTCCTTTACAATGACAGTTGCAATGTGCCCGGCTTCAATTTCGGCAATCATGGACTGGAAGCCGGGACGATTGAAATTCGTTCCGCTGTATCCATCGTCCGTAAAATGCTGGATGTTGTTAAAGCCGTTTTTGCGAGCGTAATCTTCCAGATACTTTTTCTGATTCAGAATGCTGTTAGATTCACCTTGCAGCTCATCATCTCTGGAAAGCCTTTCGTACAGTGCCGTGATTTTTCCTTGGTTGGATTTTGCCATAGTTTCACCTTCTTTTATTTTTAGTGGGAATACGATATGTAACAAAGATACGATACTTTTCCGATTTTGTAAACGCATCTTTGCTTTGTCCTCGATAATTATACCCCTTCGGGTCCGTAACCACGAATGAAACCGGAAAGGCCTTGGAATTACACTGCAGCAGGTTCGGCTTAATAAAAAATCTCGTCTTACCACTGCCGGAACCTCCCACTACCAGAACATTTTTGTTCCGCGCATTCTTGGGGTCGGGCGGACGGTTGCTCATCATCAGGCGTTCTGTTTTGGTCAGAATGATGTTATCCTCGAACTTCGGAGCCATAAATGGTTCTATATCCTTCGGAGTGCCCCACCGGGCGGAGCCGTACTCCAAGCCGTGACGGTACTTCTTGGCGTTTTTGCCTTTCAGATACACCGCCAGCCGCATCGCGGCACCGCAGCATAAACCCACCAGCAGATCCAGCGGGTGCAGGCTGGGCAGCGGATTTGAAAATGCAACCGGGAGAGTATCCATCAGCGATACGATTTTGTCGCCAAGTTCCTTACCCGCAGCCAGCCGCCATGCCTCGCCCAGATTGGTAGCTACAAGCCCAATCACCACATAGGGCAGATAGAGCGCCAGCAGCTTGGAAAGCTTCTTTTTGCTCATAGGCCGCGCTCCTCCTGCTTGTGCCGCACTTTGTCCGGCAGGTTTGCAACGGACTGCGCCAGATCGTGCAGCTTTGCCAGCACGGAAGGACGCTTGGTTTTATCCAGCACCGATGCCGAATATTCCTTGAACGCTGCGCTCAAGGCGTCTGTGTCCTGTGCCTTGAAGTAGATCAGATACCGGGGCGGCGTGCAGGACAGGTCTTTCTGGATGGCGTAGTCGATGTGATACCGCTTAGCATAGCGGTCAAAATCCTTGATGCCGGTTTTCTGGATCTCCACATTGGTCACGCCACGGTTCTGTCGCACTAGCCGCTTCATGGACTGCTTGCCCTGCGAAGCGTGCTTGTCGTACTGCCGCAGCAGAAACTGCATCCCACGCAGCAGGGTGCGGGCAGACAGTTTTGTGGTCGAGATGGCAAGGTTGACCGTCTTATGCTCGATTTCTTCCTGCATCGTTACCACCTCCTGTGCAGAAAATCGCCTTAACGGTCATGTTCCACCGGGGGCTTACTCACAGCCTTTTCTGCATCACTCTGAACTGATTCATCCGAAACCGGAATGACCATCAGGCGACGCCCCAGAGGGAGAAAGGCTTCGGGTTGATGGAATTCTTCTTCATACTTCTGCGCCAGCTCCGGGGAGAGCGATACAAAATCTTCCTCGCCCAGACCTACCACCAGAAAGGTTCCGGCAATAACATCGTACATCAGCCCGTCCTCGTCCCATAAAGCCCGGTTCAGCGGCAGACCCATAAGCTTGCCGTCATCGTTATAAACGATGGCAACCGGATCTTCAAAAGGGTAGCTTGCGCCGATGGAGCCGCCCACCGCCTGCTGCAAGGCTTTCAGGTCGTTATCGATCTCGACCTGCTGCGGATACTGCCCCGGTGCAATTTTCAGCACCGACAGAGTGTTCTCGTTCTGTTCCATTATCTTCCTCCTCGAATTTGATAGTGATTTCCTGCCCAGTACGGGCGGCGTTCAACAGAGCTGCCACAAAGAAGCCGAAAAAAGCGCCGGCTTCAAACAGCATAAACTCAAAGACAACTCGCATCAGTCAACCTCCGACAGTTCCACACCGATATATCGTTTTCCGTCTTTGTCGTAGAAAAACAGGTGTGCCAGAAGCCAGTCATCCAAGTCCAGCTTCTCATAAATGCTCGGCAGAATAAGGAAGTGATCATTGTCCTTCCGGCAGAGAAAGGCTGTATCCTCTAGGATGCGTTTGCCATCCACAATGCGAATCTGCTCCGGCTGATAGCGGATCTGGAAATCCGTAAAAGGAATATTGCAGGCTTCGTAGTTGCCTCCATAATACGGAAGCTTCTTCTGCATTGCCGCATCGTAAGGCACATAATGAATGCCCTCTGCGGCACTGATGGTCACAACCTCCGGGCCGTGTTCAAAACCGTATATGCTGGCTTTGATAAGTTCATCAATGACTTCACCATTGGACAGCCCCGGATACATACTCTGGAAAAATTCCGCTCTCGTTGACATAGCGGTACCTCAGTCGATGCAGATGCAGGGCAGCTTCTGATCGTCTGCCATCAGGGTGATGCTGTGGCTTGCCAGATACTTCTGGAACAGGTAGACCTCATCAATGGTCAGCGAGATGACCTCGCCGTCCATGTTGGTGCGAGCCAGAATCACCGGGCCGGTCAGGTAGTGCTTGCCGCCCATCTTCAGCACCTGCGCAGGGTTGTAGCAGAGCAGCAGAGAGGTGTTGGGGAGGTTCAGGCAGGCATCGTCCTCGTCAAAGCAGGGCAGGATGCCGGGAGCCTCGTCCAGCGTGATGACGGTCAGCTCCATATCCGGGGCAATGGCTGCAAGGTAGACCTCGCCGCCCCGGTTTGCCGCCAGCGCAGCGCAGATACGCACATCAATGGTGATCTCCTCGGAGCGGATGGTACAGGTAGCGTTGTTTTTCATAGGCTTTTTCTCCTTTTGGTTGCAAAAGAAAAAGACCCCATCGGGTCTTTCGTTGCGGTATAAGTCAGCGTTCATTCTGCCGCTGCTGTTTGCGCTGCCACTGTTCCAGCAGCTTGATGATGGTGTCCTCCATCTGTTTCGGGGTGTAGCTGCGGGGAAAGTATTTCCGCAGGGTATCGTTTTTGATGACCACCTTGTCCAGCTCGTCCTTTTTCTCTTCTCCCATGACCGCAAAGGCAACATCATACGAGAAGTGCCCTTCCTGCGCCAGCCTTTTGAGCCGCTGCGCTTGGGATAGGGACGGCGCATTCTGGGTGTCGTTCATCGCTTCTAAAAAATCCCGCTGTTGGCTTTCGTCCAGATAGGACAATTCCACAGCGGGATTGAAGGCAATTTTCTTTTCGTCTACCATGTCCAGCAGTTCAGGGATGAGGCTGGTCAGACGGATAAACCTTTGGACATTTCGAGCGTTGTCACCTGATTCATCAGCGACAATATCTCGCGCTTTTGCACCAATTAACTTGTGGCCAAATTGGCCACAAGTTAAATCTGACCTAGCACCTTGATTTTTTAGAGCCTCCAGCTTCATTTTGTAGGCGAAAGCCCTTTCACTGGGCAGGATGTTCTCTCTTTGGAGGTTTGAATCCACCATGAGCAAAACAGCGGCATCATCATCCATCTGACGGACGATAACAGGCAGGGCATCCAGCCCAGCAAGCTGTGCAGCGTGCTGACGGCGGTGCCCGGAGATGATCTCGTAGCCACCTTCCGGGCGTGGACGTGCAATCAGCGGAGAAAGCACGCCGTACTGTTCTACGCTTTCCACCGTGCGCTGCATGGACTCATCATCCAAAACCTTAAAGGGGTGGTTCTTGAAAGGGAACAGTTCTCCGATGGGAATCTGCTGAACCTGTTCCCTCTGCTGCTCCTGTCGGGATTCTTCCGTGGAGAAGATGTCATCTGCCCCTTTCAGCGACACGTTTAAGCTGTTTTTCGGCATTCGCCATCACCTCCTCGGTCAGAGATTTATAGGCTTCTGCCACCTTGCCTTTGGGGTCGTGCTGGAAAATGCTTTTGCCCACGGCACTGATTTCCGCAGCACGGACAGACCGGGGAATGGTCTGGTCAAACACCTTGATCTTGCTGCCGTAAGCACCCCGAATCAGGTTGTCGATCTGCTGCCCGTAGTTGGTGCGGCTGTCGGTCATGGTGAGCAGGATGCCCTCGATTTTCAGCTTCGGGTTGATCTGCCGCCGGACTTTCTGCACCGTCTGCAAAAGCTGTTCCAAGCCTTTTGCAGACAGATACTGCGCCTGCACAGGAATCAGGGTGGTGTCTGCTGCTGCCAGTGCGTTCACGGTCAGCATCCCAAGGGAAGGAGTGCAGTCCAGCAGAATGAAATCGTATTCATGCTTTGCACCTTCCAACACCTGTTTCAGCATCTTTTCCCGGTTCATGCAGTTAACGAGAGACACTTCCATCCCTGCCAGTTCGATGTTGGCTGGAATCAGGTCAACGCCCTCCGCATGGTGCAGGATACCTTCGCCGGGCGGAATACTTTGGTCGTTCATGGCTTTCTGCATCAGGGTGGAAAGGGTTGTGGGCAATTCATCGGGCTGCTGCCAGCCCATGCTGATGGTCAAGCTGCCCTGCGGGTCAGCGTCCACCAACAGGACCTTCTTGCCCTCCATCGCCAGACCGATGCCCAGATTTTCACAGGTCGTGGTCTTGCCGGTGCCGCCTTTCTGGTTGACGATGGCTATTGTGGTTGCTTTCTTTGAAATTTTCATCACCTCCGCATCGCTAAGTCATGGTTGGTTTGGTTCTGATAGAAAAGCTGCATTGTGGTGGGTGCATTATATAGAGAAGCAAGCAGATACTGTTTCATGTTTCGGATCGGGCTGCTGTTCTCTGCAAGGCACTTCAGCACAAAGCAAATATGGTCGGCGTTCAGCTTCATAAACCGGCTGCGTACCACCTCGGCGGGCTTATCGTCCCCGGCAATGTGCAGCAGCTTGCGGTTGGTAGCGCAGGTGTCCACCAGCAAATCTACGATTTGATAGATGGTGTCCTCATCATCCGGGCAGAGCCGGAGCAGAAGGTCTACCTCCAAAGACTGCGAAAAATATTCTTCCAGTTGGGCGCGTTTGCTCATCTCATACGATTCTTCAGAATAGAAGGGATCAGTCTCACTCATTTCAGTATCATTCTCTTTAGTCTTATTACATCGTGATTTTGAAGGGTCTTGACTTGCGTTTTTGAAGCCTCCAGAATCGTGAAAATCACGATTCTGGAATATTGATTTTGACGATTCTGCTGAAAAGTTCTTCACATACACCAAACTTGGCTTTCCCAGACCTCTGCGTTTTCGTTCAATCAGACCAAACTTTTCGAGTTCCCGGAGCAGCTTGGTCGCTTTGTTGTCTGCGCAACACAACGCCCTCTTGACATCCTCTATCGTGAAGATAATGAACACCCGGTTCTGCTCGTCCAGCCAGCCGTTTTTCACAGACAGGCTCATGCGGTCAAGCAGGATACCGTACAGGATTTTTGCATCGGTGGACAGACTCTGGAACCGTGGCTCCTGAAAAAGAGCCTTGGGAATGCGGTAGAACGAAAACAGTTCTCCGGTTTGCCCGTAGAAATAATCAAGGATCATGCTGTTTTTCAACCGTCTGTCCTAAAACGAACGTGATTCTTCGTGCGTAGGAAGATGTTTTTGCAACATAAATAACAGGCATTTTGAAAACTCACCTCCAGTCATTCAGTTGAGATATGTACAAAAATTGACGTTATACCGTATATGTTTTATGGTGCGTATACCGATTGCTATATTTTGTATAGAGCAACGCGATATTTGATAGCTTTTTTTAGGCATTTTCATCTTCGTTGGGTGCGTAACCGTCGGCACTGTTTTTGCCGATTTGTGCAATAAAAAAGAAACAGCCAGAAAAAATCTAACTGTTTCTCGTCAATTTTATTGTACAGGGGATATAATCCGAATCATCCCCATACGGTGCGTGATCCGCAAGAAGTATTCAGATGGTCGCCCGTTCAAATCGCATCTGAAGCGCATCTCTCCTGAAGTGTGACTTTTTTACATTGAAGCAAAAACGGCAATTTTTTCTCGAAAATAATGCTCGTCTGAAAACCCGCATTACGCCTATATTTTTTGCCGTTTTCCCAAAGAAATGTTTTTTCCTTTGGGGGCTTCTTTAAGGTCCGCATGGGAGAGCGTTCGGTTCGCATCCGAGAGGTCAAGGGTTCGAATCCCTCTAGGTCCATAAAACGCCGTATCGTGTTAAACGATACGGCGTTTCTTTTTGTCTTGGGTAGCTGTTTTTTCAATACAGCTGCCCATCGGGATGTGATACAAGCAAGTTGCTACCCGATAACCTCAAAAACAAATTATACTACGATTGTTTTTAAAAAGTTCTGCATCACTACTCGCACCAGACAAGGAAGACCCAAACCTTTTCTCGAAAGAGAAGGGTTCGGATTTTTTGTTTTTGGCGGCGTGCCCCGCCGCACAACAAAAGCATCCGCAGCGCATGGCCGGGCTGCTTCAGCTCAGGCGCAGTGCGCTGCGGATGCTTATTTTTTATGCCGCGCCCCCTCTCCTGATGGGAAAGTCAGAGCATCGGCTGCGTTTTGATGTCATTTGCCGGAACACGCCTGCGTTCTTGGCTCCCCGGTCAGGGGAGCTTCCGGGCGAAGCGAGACTGAGAGGTTTTATCCCGCCAGCTTGCGGTAGGCGTTCAGCACCTGATAGGCCGGGATGCTGCTGCCCGGGGCAAATTTGCCGTTCAGGCGGCGCTTCATCAGGCCCTGCTCCACGCACCACTGGGCTGCCTTAGCGGTATCCGGGTCTGCTACGTCTGCAAAGGCCGGAGCGTCGGCAGGCTCTGGACGGCCTGCGGTGTTCCACAGCAGCAGCGCGGTCTGGGCGCGGTTCTCGGGTGCAGCCACGCCTTCCGGCAGCAGGGCTTGCAGCTTGCGGCCGGAAACATAATTGTACACGCCGTAGCCCACAACGCCAGCCGCCACTGCGCCTGCCGCCGCCACGATGACGACCGCACCGCCGCCGTCACCGCCGCCGGTAGAGCCGCCGCCCGGGGTAGAACCGCCGCCCGGGGTCAGGCTGCGGACATAGCCGCAGACGTTGCAGGTGGTATCCTTGTCGTTATCATAGACATGGGCTTCGGTGTCCTGCACCGTATGGCAGATGGGGCACTCCATCCAGTGACTGTACTCGTCGTGGGTCATTTCCATCTTGTGGTCGTGCTCAAATCCGCCCGGACTCAGCGACACCGAATAATGTTTTATTGCGCAATATTCCGTATCATCGTTCTGGGTCCAGATGAACTCTGTTTCCCGTCCGTTCACTGTGCAGACGGTATCCTTGCTAAACTTATATCCGGGTTTTGCGTACAGACCCACCTGAAGGGTGTACCGTTTGCCCGGTCTGAAGGTGCCGGTGATCGGCTTGCCGCCTACGCCGTCGCCCTCGACCCAGTAGATCTTGGCGTCACAGACGTCTGCTCCGTTGTCCAGAATAACAACGGTCTCGTCCGGCATTTCGTTCTTTCTGGGGGTGTTTACACGGAGATTCACCTGCTTGATTCTGGTCAAGGTCAGCACCTGCAGACTGAATACGCTGGTCAGTCCATTGCCGCAATCGTAGGTGTAAGTTACCTGCGTTGCACCTGGCTTCACCTTCAGGGTGTTGCCCTCCACAGTGCCGCCAGCCCATTCACTGGTCTTATTTACGTCAAACTCAGCAGGGAGGGTACTCAAGTCAAACGTACGTTCGGTCTCATCAATGGTAATGGGGTACTTGTTTCCAGTGCACTTGAGGTTTTCTTGCGTTAGCTTGGTGTTGTAGCTTAGGTTCAAAGATGTCAGCTGGTTATTGGAGCAATTCAGCTTCTTCAAGTCGCGAAAATTCGAAATGCCCTTCAGGCTGGTAATTTCCATACCGCTGACATCGATCGTAGTGACAAATCTATATTCGCTTGGCTCCAGAATTCCATTCGGTTCTCCATCCTCCGATCCTCCTTTGTCAAACGTCGTTCTGGTATATTCCAGGAACGTTTTGTCCGGAAAGTTTTCGCTGTTCAGGGGAACCCAGAAAGGGACTTCATCGTCCGCAAAGGCGCTGAAGGGCAGGAAGGTGAATACCATAGCCAGCGTCAAAAGGGCACTGACAAGGCGCGTTCGTTTTGAGAATCGTTGTTTCATGGGGTGCTCCTTTCTGTGGTAAAATTTTTTTCAGGGCCCCATTCGGGAGAAGCGTCAGCTTCCCCCGAAAAAAGGGTACCCTTTTTCAAAAAGTGGTCATTGCCCGGCAGGGGGCAGAATGATCCTTCGGTTGTCAGCCTCCTGCCAGCTTGCGGTAGGCGTTCAGCACCTGATAAGCCGGGATGCTGCTGCCCGGGGCAAATTTGCCGTTCAGGCGGCGCTTCATCAGGCCCTGCTCCACGCACCACTGGGCTGCCTTAGCGGTATCCGGGTCTGCTACGTCTGCAAAGGCCGGAGCGTCGGCAGGCTCTGGACGGCCTGCGGTGTTCCACAGCAGCAGCGCGGTCTGGGCGCGGTTCTCGGGTGCAGCCACACCTTCCGGCAGCAGGGCTTGCAGCTTCTGGCCGGAAACATAGTTGTACACGCCGTAGCCTACAACGCCAGCCGCCACTGCGCCAGCCGCTGCCACGATGACGACCGCACCGCCGCCGTCACCGCCGCCGGAGGGAGGCGTCACCGGGGGTTCCGGAGGCGTTACCGGGGGAACGGTGCCGCCGGTGCCAGTCACATCCAGCTTGAAACTTACTTCCAATATATCGCTTCTGCACTTATAAGCGTAGTACACTACGTTTGTGCCTTCATCGACTGTCAGAATGTTCCCATTGGCTTTGCCATGCTCCCATCCTGTAACCCGGCTTTTATCAAAGTTCCCGGGCAGAGTGCTCAGGTCAAACGTACGGTCAGGGTTCAGGGTAACGGTGTAAACATTATCACCGCTGTAAATATCCGTAAGAGAGAAATCGAGCTTCGGGTTGTTGTCCAGATTCAGGCTGGTGAGATGGTTATCCCCAAGCCACAATGTAGTCAATTTTGGACTATCGCTGACATCCAGCACGGTCAGCTGGTTGTTGAAACAGTTCAGATCCTTTAAGGAAATCATATTGTTCAAATTCAGCTGGGTCAACTGGTTATGGGCACAATTCAGTTTCTTCAGCAGTTTATTTTGGCCCAGAATCAGCGATGTCAGCTGGTTGTTTTGGCATTCTACCCTTTCCAGATTGGGTTTATGAGTCACATCTACGTCCAGCTCTGTCAACTGATTTGCAGAACAGTTGAGTGCTACCAGAGATTTACTATTTTTGACATCCAGTTGCTCCAGATCGTTGTGCGAGCAATCGAGCGTCACCAAATCTTTCAGATGCGATACATCCAGTTGTTCCAACTGGTTCCAAGAGCAATTCAGAAAGTAGATATTCGGATTCTTGCTCAGGTCTAGCTGGGTCAGTTGATTCTTATTGCATATCAATTTTTCCAACTCTGGATTCTGTCTCAGGTCTAATTTCTGGATAGAATTGTTTTCGCAATTCAACTCTTTCAGGTTGGGGAACGCCTCAATGCCTTTTAAGTTGCTGATGTTCCATCCTTTGACTTCGATACTTTCGACTTTTCTTTGTTCTTCCACCGTGAGGACATCTCTGCCACCTGCTTTGTAGGTTTTGATGTAATTTCTAAAGCTATCGTCGGGGAAATTATTCTTATTGATGGGCAGACTGGTTTCAAAGATGAATGTGGGCTTTACTCCATTGCCGCAATTGTATTGGTAGCTCACCTCGTTTGCGCCCGCATTCACGCTTAGAGTTGTGTCGGAAACAGAGCCGCCGGTCCAGTTGGTGGCTTTGCTCACGTCAAAACCGGGCAGTGTGGCCAAGTCAAACTTTCCGTCTGTACGAACTGCAATGGGACGCCTGTTGCCATCAGCATTTATAGTGCTTCCGACCATATGGGAAAAGTCCACACAAGCAAGCCGGTTTTCCGCACAGCTCAGATGGCTCAAGCTGTTATTCTTGCTCAAGTCCAGCGTTGTCAGCTGATTTCCATCACACGTCAGCGATGCCAGATTCTGATTCCGGCTTACGTTCAGTTCTATCAATTCATTATGGTGACAATCCAGCAGTGTCAGGTTAGTCTGGTTTTTGACATCCAGCTCTACCAGTTGATTTACCGAGCAATTCAACTGTTTTAGCTGGTAGCAACGGCTAACATCCAGCGCCGTCAGTTCGTTGTTGGAACAATCAAATTTGATCAGTTCCTCTTCGCTCCGCATTACGATTCGCCATATTTTGTTATAGGAGCAATCTACCTCCTCAAGTTTCAACCCAGAGAGAATGCCCAGATCCATGGAGGTCAGGTTATTATGGGAGCAATTCAATATTTTCAGTCCACTTGAAAGAATATAAAGATAATCTTTCAGCTGATTATAGGAACAATCCAGCTCCCTCAGTTTGAAATTTTTGCCAACATTAAGTGTTGTCAAGCCGATACCGTGGCAATCCAGCTTTTCGAGATCTTCAAAGAAACGAATTCCCTCAAGATTTTTGATTTTGTAATCGTCAGTAATCGTCATCTCTGTGATGCTGAGTTCCTGCGCATCGAGCTTGCCATTGTGGTTTGTGTCACATCTTTCTTTGAGAAAGCGCTGAAATTCCGCATCCGGGAAATCAAGCTGAAAATCCGGCGAATTAAAATCAATTTCTGTGTTCGCCGCAAAGGCGCTGAAGGGCAAAAAGGTGAACACCATAGCCAGCGTCAAAAGGGCACTGACAAGGCGCGTTCGTTTTGAGAATCGCTGTTTCATGGGGTGCTCCTTTCTGTTATGGGGTGTATTGCTGCAGGGCGTTTTTCTGGGCGGCGGCGGTGAGGTCGTCCAGAGCGCTCATCACGTCCCGGTAGTTTGGGGGAAACTTGTTTTCCCCGTGGGCTTCGATGCGGGTGCCGTCGGCAAGAGTGGCTTCCAGCCGGAAGCTTTTGCCGTCCAGCACGTTGGGGTCGTGGCCGGAGAAGCCTGCCCAGCCGCCCACGCCGTACTCTTCCAGAATGGCCTTGGCCTGTTCCAGAAGTTCCGGCCCGGCCTGCTCCTGATACACTTCTTCGTGGTACAGTTCCAGTTCCACCCGGGTGCCCTCGGGGGTGCGGGTGAGGCAGGTGCGGGAGATGGGCCGGATATAGCTGCCCCGCTCCCAGAACTCCAACGTTTCAAGGTCAGCCAGCGTCGGGGTAGCAGCCGCAGGCTCCGGGGGCGTTGGGGCGGGGCGGCTGGGGCTGCGGCTGAGCAGTGCCGCCCCCACCGCCAGCCCCAGCAGCACCAGCGAGAAAGTGCGCATGGGTCGTCTCCTCCTTTCTGTGCGCATGGGTCAGTCTCCTTCCCTTGCCGTGGGGGGTAGAATGGTCATTCTGCCGTCCACCACCGCGTCCAGCATCTCGTGCTCCCGGAAATACTCCATCAGGATATCCTGACAGGAGGTTGCCACGCTACGGGGCTTCTGGAGCTTGCAAAGGGTGTCGTAGGAGATGTTGAAAAAGCTTTCGATGTTTTTAAAGTGGTAGTTCTGCATGCCCACGGTGAACAGGGCGTCATCGCCGATCTCCTTGCCCACCTCTCTGCCGCAGTAGGTAAAGTAATCAAAATCGCCCTTGCGGCGGTCGTACCGCAGGCGCAGGGTGGAGGGCAGCTGGTAGAACTCCGTATGGCCGGTGTAGGCTTCCTCCCGCAGCATGTAATGGAGCATCTGACGCAGCTGCTGGCCGGTCACCTTGAACATGAATACGCCGTCATCGTAGGGGAAGCCCTCGATAAGGTCGCCGTAGGTAACGATGGGGCCCAGCTTTTCGGCCCGGATGCTGCCGGAGCCGATCAGCATCACATCCACCCCAAGGCTGCGGGTAAAGATATCGGCAAACAGGTTGCCAAGCTCGGTCTCCTGCGTGCGCTGGGGGTGGGTAAGCTCCCGGCGGAAGCGCCCTACGATGTGGCTGTACTTTTCGTCCACCTGACTGGTGAAGCGGTGCAGCACCTGCTCCATGGCAGGGTTGCGGGGGCAGGTCTCGGCGCAGATGGGCACGGTGCGCCATGTGTAGGAATCGATGCAGTTGTTGTCCGTGTCCACGATGATGTCAAAGCGCCCGATCTGGTCGGTGCCGGTGCCCGCCTGCGCAATGACCACGCCGTTTTCCTCCACCGCGTGCTCCGGCAGGGTGTGGCTGTGCCCGCCGATGATCAGATCCACTCCCCACGCCGGGTCCAGCTGGCGCGCCAGATGGCGGTCCTCCTCAAAGCCGATGTGGGTCAGCAGCACGGTAAAATCAATATCGATGCTGTTGTGGGCGTTGCAGATCTTGCCCACCTCGGCGGCTGCTGCGGCGGTGTCCACAAAGGAGCCTACCAGAGATTCGGATTTGGTCTGGTTGATCACGTCCTGCGTGATGATGCCGATGAACAGGATGTTCATGCCGTCCATCCGCAGGATCTTGTAGGGGGTGAACAGCCGGGTGGAGGTGTTTTTGATGTAGAGGTTTGCGTTGATGATGGGAAAGCGCGCGCATTTTTCGATGAACAGCAGATGCGCGATGCCGTAGTCCACCTCGTGGTTGCCTATGGTGACCACGTCCGGGGCAAGGGCGTTCATGATCTCGATGGTGGAAAGCCCCTTGTATTCGGAATCAATGACCGAGCCCCGGAACATATCGCCCGCAATGGCGTAGATGGTGTTGGGCTGTTCTGCCCGCACCTTTTCGATGTAGCCGGACAGCATGGAAACGCCGCCCACCAGTTTTTCGTCCACCTGCTCTGCCAGAAAGTCTCCGTGCAGATCATTGGAGTGGAGGATGGTGATCGTTTTGGTGTGTTTCATGGTGCATTCCTCCCGGTGTGGGTCGGCGCTGGTCAGCCCATGGCCTCCTGCCGTGCAAAGTAGACCGTGTTGACAAGGCTCAGGTAGCTCTCCCCGCCGTCCAGATAGAACTTCAGGGCAAGGGTGTCCTCGTCCTCCAGCGTGACGGCGTAGCGGTCGCCGTGGGGTCCGGTAAAGGTGGCGTACCACTCCTGATTGGAGCGGAAGGGTACCTCCGGGGTGCCCTCCTGATAGAACAGGTCGGCTTCCTCCACGTTCAGCTCCGGGTAGGGGGTGATGTAGCTGGCGGTGAAAGGCAGCTGGCTGCCCTCGGTGTCGGCATCGGTGGGCAAAAAGCACATCCGGTCGGCGTCTGCGGGGTCGGTGTCAAAATAGCCCTCGTCGGTGTCGCGGCCGGTCTCCAGCCAGTTACCTTCCAGCGACCACGGGCTGGTGTCGGTCTCCCAGTCGTCCCCTTCCGGGTAGATGGTAAAATCGCACACGCCCTCGGCTTCCACCACATGGCCGTTCTCGCCGGAAAGGAAGGGGCTGAAGACCAGCTCTTCGCCGGTGCTGGGGTACAGCTCCACCTCGGTGTTGGGGACGATATCGCTGATGTTGCACAGCAGCAGGATGGGCTGACCGTCCTCACTGTAATAGAGCTGTTTACCGCGCTGGAGCGGGTTTTCGGCATCGTCTGTCAGGCTCGTCTCGTAGACGAACAGGGTGGCCTGCGCCTCCTGCGGGAAGATGCAGTACAGGTCGCACCCGCCATCCGGTGCCACGACCCAGTGATCCTGCGGGATGTCATAGACGAAGCCCCACAGATCCCGCAGATCGGTCTGGCTGTCCAGCACCTTCTGCACATCGGTGGTCACCTCGTAGGAGCCGCCCAGATACAGCACACAGGCGCGGTATTCGTCCTCCCCTGCCAGAAGGCGCATATAGGTCACGTTCTCCGGCTCGGTGTACTCCTGTTTGGCGGAGGGCGATGCGGTCATGTTGTCTCCGTCCAGCATTTTTTCGGGCTTGGAGCTGGACGCGCTGCTGCCCTTGGACGACCCGCCGCAGCCTGCAAGGCCGATGGTCAGCGCCAGCAGGGCTGCCAGAAGTTTCAGGTTTTTCATAGGTTCTCCTTTCTCATGCCCTGCCGGGGCGCACCTCAGGGGGCAGCGCCGGGCGTTGGGTGTTGGGAAAAATCGTCTACGCCCTCCACCGGCACAGGGCGGCTGGTCTCGGCGGAAAGCTGCGGGTTCCAGTCCAGCGGGCGTCCGGTGCTGCAATAGACCGTTACCATGGTGTCGGTGTCCTCCCTGCTGCCGTTGCACAGCAGCAGAATGGGCTGGCCGCCCTGCCTGCCGTAAAGTTCTTTCCCCAGCTGCGCGGGATACGCGGGGTCCTGTTTTTCATAGACAAAAAGCGTATCCTCCTTGCGCACGGCAAAGATGCAGTACAGCTCCCGCCCGCCGCCCGGCGCTGCGACCCAGCGGTCTGCCGGGATGTCCGCAACAAACTGCCACGGCTGTTCCGGTAAGCTGTCCAGCACGGCATGCACATCGGTGGTGCGCTCCGGGACGCTGCCCAGATAGAGCACCCCGGCAAGGTCTCCGTTTTCCCCGGCCAGCTGCCGCAGCGCGGCAAGCTGCTCCGGCTCAGCGGAATCGGCACCGGAAGCCGCTGTGCTGCTGCCCTGCCCGGCGCTGCCGGGGGCGGGGCGGACGGGGTCGCCGTCCACCGCACCGCACCCTGCCAGACTGAAAGCCAGTGCAAGCAGTGCTGCAAAAGTTTTCATGGCTTTCATGTCAGCCCCTTTGTTTTATGCCCACGGGTCGGCAGACGCCGGGATGCGGATGCCGGTCATCAGGTATTGCTCCCACAAGAACCACTGCCCGTCGCCCTTGCGGCGCAGCTTGATGGGGCGGGGGCTGTCGGCACCGCCGCAGGGGATGAACAGCTTGCAGTAGCCCTCCTCGGTGTTGGAGGTGTGGTTACTGCCCACCAACAGGGTGAAGGGCTGGCGGGGGGTATAGCCGTTTTCCGGCGACGCACCCACAAAGTAGGAGAACGGGATATAGCTCTTGCCGTCCCGGAAGCGGTCGTTCAGGAAGGAGATCTCCTGCCCGTTCATGGGGCGGGGGCCGCGCAGCCAGTTGAGCATCTCCAGCCCGATGTTTTTATCGGCACCGTAGGCGCACAGTGCGCAGACGGTGAGGGCTGCGGTCTTAAAGGGGGTGTCCAGACTGGCCTCCGGCAGTGCCTGCATCTGGGCAAGGCTTTCCGGCAGAGCCTGAAAGGTAAAGGTGACGGTCTGGTTGCCGGAAACATTTGCGGCGGCCTGCTTCATCTTATCAAAAAGTCCCATGAAAATACTCCTTTCTGTTTCAGCTGTGAGGGTTCAGCTCCGGTTCGGGTCATGGCGGGGCACGGTCCGCCTGCGGACGATCTTCTGGTTCAGATCCAGACTGAGGTTTACAAAATAACCGTTTTCAAAATACCATGCAAGGTCTTTAGTGTCCATGCCAACGCTGTTGCACAGCCACCGCAGGGGTACCTCCGGCCCGGAGTAGCTCTCCACCCTGCGGGCGATGGTTCTTGCATGGTAGCGGCGTTTTTCGTTGCGTGCGAACAGAACAAGGGGCACTGCGCCCACCACGATCCAGAACACATACCCGACAACGTGGGAGGTGTCCTTAGCCTGCAGGTCCAGACAGAGGGTATACAGCCCGCCAACAGAGCAGAACACGCAGAAGGCAAGCCCTGCGTTCCGCAGCCATTTGAGGACACGGGGGATCTCACCCCGGGCTTTTTCCGAGAGATAAGGGTTCATAAACATGCTCCTTTCAGAACGAGCCGCCTCCACCGCCGTGGGTGGTGCCGCTGGAAGAGGTGTGGGTGGAGCTGCCGCCGGAATCGCTGGAGCGGGACTCCTTCGGTCGCTCGGTGCGGTGCACGTCACGGTACAGGAACAGCTCCCGGCTGTTGGTCAGATTCATGCTGCCCTCCCGCACATAGCTGGCGGCATTCTCCTGGAACGCCACGCTGCGCAGCTGGCTTTTCATCACATGGACGACGACCCATGCCAGCACAAGGCCGATGCCCAGCGCAAGGAACAGGTACATGAGAGACAGCGGCTCCCGGGGCAGGTTATTCACATCGTAGGGGTGGCCCGCCCGGGCAGCGTCAATGTAGGTATCCGACCACTGGACAAAGGTGCGGAAGGCACCGGCGTAGTCTCCATCGGCCATGAAGGGGGTCATCTGCTCGCCAAGGTACTGGATGCCGGCATCCGTAAAGGCGGTGATGCCGTAGCCGCAGGTGGAGATGTGCCATTTGCGGTCGCCTACGCTCACCAGCAGAAGCACGCCGTCCATATCGGAGCCGTAGCCGAACTGGCAGAAGTCATACAGGTCATCAGCATAGGCCTCCATGTTGTCGTAGTCCACGCTTTCCAGCGACTCGATGGTGGCAATGACCACATCAAAGCTCTGGCGGACGCTCAGCTCCTCCAGCGAAGCCTCCAGTTCATTATCCTCGTCCTCGGTCAGAACTTCTGCGCTGTCGTTCATGCGGTAGTACAGGTCGGCAAAGCCGCCCTCCACCGCAAAGGCCGGAACAGCCAGCGCCGCCGCAAGAATCAGTGCTGCCAGCGCCGCAAAGAGGGAGTGCAGTCGGTTGGAAGTCTTTTTCATCGTTCGTCCCTCCTTTACAGGATCCGTGCCAGCCACAGCAGCCACATCACGCCGTAGGACGCGGCGGAAAGGGCAGCCGTAAGGCCCAGCATCCACTTGCGGGCAGCGCCCTTGTCCACGGGCAGGTCACCCACGAATTTGCCGGTCTGACCGTTCATGGCAAACAGATAGTTTTCACCCCGCCAGCTGGTGCTCAGCAGCCAGACCGGGAACAGCGCGTACTTTGCCTTGCCGCCGTGCAGCTGGATGCTGCTGTTATCCACCTTGACCGAATCGTAGCCGGTAACGGTCTGCTGGAACGTCTCCTCAGTGGAGCGGCGGATGCGCTTGTTGGCCCGCTCGATGCTGTCCTCTGCGCTCACATCGTATTTGTCCGCCACATAGCCCGCCAGATAGGCGGTCTGGAACGGGATGGCGTCCTGCATGGCAAAGGGCTCGATGGATTCCATCAGGTCGTCCTCGATCTTGGAGGAGCCGTCCACCGGCACGGCGTCAAAGCCCAAAGTGCCGTCCCGCCGGACGGAGTAGTAGTTGGTCTCAGTATAGTCGTATTTGCTGTCCGACCAGCAGCGGGTCCGGGTAGCAGTGAACCGCAGCTGAGCGTCGGCATCGCTGTCAAAGAGCCAGAAGGGCACATACACGCCCTTGATCTCGTCGATGTGGTTCTGGCTGCGGA
>OJAG01000971.1_pt1 | contig 19459 bp, 23 predicted proteins | sample 1589021 | NCBI WGS metagenome assembly OJAG01 (sample SAMN03283264) | human gut metagenome | biome: human-associated habitat; material: feces | host: Homo sapiens | place: USA | collected 2013 | reverse complement strand
ACCATGCATCTGGAACATAAACCTGGAGAACAGATGGAGGTGGACTGGGCGGGAGATCCCGCGAAGGTCACTGATCCAGAGACAGGCAGCCAAATCCCGGCGTATGTTTTTGTCGCGGTCCTCTCTTGCAGCGGGTACGCCTATGTGGAGGCATTCCGAGACCAGGGCCAGGAGAGCTGGATTACCGGGCACGTCCACGCCTACCGCTATTTTGGCGGGGCAACCCGCATTTTGACGCCTGACAATTTAAAAACCGGCGTCACCCGCCATGGAAAAGGGGAAGTCATTCTCAATCCTACCTACCAGGAGATGGCGGAACATTACAACACTTGTATCCTGCCAGCCAGAGTACGTCACCCAAAAGACAAACCCACGGCCGAGGGGACGGTTGGCTTTGTATCCACTAGGGTTACCGCTGCCTTGCGAGACGCCACATTTTTCACCTTGAGCGATTTGAATCAGGCAGTCTGGAAGAAACTGGAGGAACTCAACAGCCGGCCATTCCAAAAGAAACCAGGAAGCCGCAAAAGCTGTTTTGAGGAAGAAGAAAAAATGTACCTGCTCCCGCTGCCGGATTCCCCCTATGAGTTTGCCCTGTGGAAAACTGCCACGGTACAGTACAACTACCATGTCTCCGTGGAAAAGATGTTCTACAGCGTTCCCTGCGAGTACCTCAAGCAAAAAGTGGAGGTACGGCTGACCCAACGGACCGTGGAGATCTTCTGCAATGGCAACCGTATCGCTTCCCACATCCGGTTGACAGGACGCCCGGGTCAGTATAGCACAGTGGTGGACCACATGCCGGAAAGCCACCGGAAATATCTCCAGTGGAATGGGGAACGTTTTCTCTCTTGGGCAGAGAAGGTGGGGCCCCACACCAAGGCCGTGATCCAAGGGATGCTTTCAAGCCGGAAGGTGGAACAGCAATCTTACCGGGCGTGCATGGCGCTTCTGAAGTTGGGGGACAAATATTCCTTAACCAGGCTGGAGTCCGCCTGTGGACGGGCTCTCCAGTATACCGCCACACCCAACTACAAAACCATCCAAATGATCCTCAAAACGGGCAGCGACCTTCTCAAAGAGGAACCGGAAACAAAAGGAGAGTCCTACGCTTTCACCAGGGGCGCGGCTTACTACGGAGGGGGTGAGGGCAAATGCTGAACCAGATGACCCTCAACCGGCTCCATGAGATGAAACTCAGCGCCATGGCGGAAAAGTACCGGACCATCGCGGCAAGCGCGGCGGAAGGCCAGCTCTCCTTTGACGAATGGTTTGGATTGCTGGTGGATGCGGAGTGGGATCACCGCCACACCAACCGCATTGCCAGGCTGATGAAGAAAGCTACCCTATATTTTCCCAATGCCAGTGTAGAGGATATTGAGTACCGCTCTGACCGAAAGCTCAACCGGAATCTCCTGCAGGAGTTGGGTACTTGCCGGTACATCTTGGACAAGCGCAATGTGATCCTCATGGGCGCCACAGGCGCTGGAAAAACGTATATTGCCTGCGCTCTCGGTACGGCTGCCTGCAGAAATCTGTACACAGTGAAATATATCCGGCTGCCGGATCTGCTCAATGAGCTGGCGGTCGCCCGTGGCGAAGGCTGCTACATGGACGTGATGAAGTTCTACCGGAAGGTATCCCTGCTGATCTTGGACGAGTGGATGCTGATCCCCTTGACCAAGACGGAATCCCGCGATTTGTTGGAGATTGTGGAGGCCCGTTACGAACGAAGCTCCACTATTTTCTGTTCCCAATTCGCTCCCCCTGGCTGGCATGAGCGAATCGCCGAGGACGCCTTAGCAGATGCTGTGCTGGACAGGATTGAGAACAGTTCCTACAAGATCCTCATCGATGGAGATGACTCCATGCGCAAAAGAAAAGGATTCCAATCTGAATAAATGACACGCGGAGGAGCGCTTTGCGAAGCGTTCCTTTGCCATTTCTTTCCAAAATAACACTCCTGTGGACTCGCGCCCGTGAACCTGGACCTGTTTCTCCCGTGAAGGTGGACTCACCCCTACCGTTTCCTTGGACTCAGAGGGGCGAAATATACATCTAGAGTAGCCAGTGGTAGAAACTAGGTATGTGAGTAGCCCCGATGAGTTTCAGATTTTCTCTGTGCTCACCGGGGCTTTTTTCGTTTTCTGCGCTTGTAGGGATTTTTATTGGACAGCAACTATGCTAAAATTATTTTTGAAAAGTAGGAACAATCGGCGTTTGCTTATGCCGTTAAAAATAGAGGGCGCTGGCCCTCTGGAAAGGAGACGATAAAAATGCCAATTATGCTGACCAGAAAGGACGGACCACCTACGCCGTTCCGAAACGCAGAGTACATCCCGTTCTACTACTTCATCCCGAAAAGCATCCTGTCCCGCTGTGGAGCGGAGCTGAACGCCATTCCACGGAACCCGCAGGTGCTGCTCCGTAACCGGGCCGCCTGCGAATTCGTGGAGAGCGACCTGTTCCGACTGCTCATCATAGATGCTACCGCCTTTATGGTTTGGCAGTATATGGGCTTCGGCGAGTATATGCAAATTTACTCCGGCTACGACCCGGCGTGGCGGTTTGCCCACTGCCCGGACTACTGGATCCAAGAGCTGACGGACGAAGGCATCTTGGCGTCCGCCGGCGAATTATTCAAAGGTTGCCATTCAGAATTAGGGTATGTGCCGGAATGGCAGATCGACATCTATCTGCGCTACATCGTGCCCAATGTGATGAAACAGCACCGGATGGACGAGATCGTCCAAGTGGCACGGGAGTACCCCTGCTTTGAGGACTTTGACTTCCGAAAGAGCAACCAGAAAACGGACTTCATCCGAAAATGGTACCACACCCGCACCAAGCACCCGATAATCTCTCTGGAGGAATTTCAGGAGGCCTATGCCGACGCCCACGGCGGACAGGAATACGAGGAGCCGGACCTGTCGCAGAATGTGGAGGAAACAGTGGTAGCGCAGGCACTGGTGGATCAGTTCAAAGCTACGCTCAGCGAAAAGGATATGCAGATCCTTGAACTGCGTATGAACGGCGACACGCTGGAGGAGATTGCCGAAAAGCTGGGCTACAAAAATCACAGCGGCGTGCTCAAGCGTATCCGCAAGATCGGGCAGGCTTATGAAGCCTACACCGGTGTGGACTACGGCTTTGAGAATGACAAGATCACAGGATAACACCTATCGGAAAACGGTAGGTGTTATTTTTATGCCCAAACGGAGGTGGAGATTATGAAATGGAGAATATACCCGTCCCAGCGAGGGCGGGTCAACAAACTGGTGCGCCGGCGATGTTGCTGCTATGACCACGGCAACTGCATCCTGCTGGATGACGGAGAGCCGCATCGCTGTGTGCAGATCATCAGCCGGAGCGGCATCTACTGCAACTATTTCCGCCGGGCGGTGTTGCCGTCCGATAGTGAGTTATACGCACAAATCAGAGATCAGAACGAATGAGGAGGATGAGGAAATGAAAACAATCCACAACACAAAAATCATCGGCATCGACCACGGGTACGGGAATATGAAAACAGCCAACTGCTGTTTTCCTACGGGCATCACCGCCTATGACCACGAGCCACTGTTCACGGCGGATATGCTGGTCTACGGCGGCAGGTATTATCTCACCGGCGAGGGGCACAAGGAATTTGCACCAGACAAGATCAAGGATGAGGATTACTATGTGCTGACCCTTGCGGCCATCGCCAAGGAGCTGAAAGCCGAAAATTTTACCGAGGCGCACATTGTGATTGCCGCCGGTCTGCCGCTGACCTGGACAAGCGGACAAAAGTCGGACTTCAAGGAATATCTGATGAAAAATGCCGAGGTGGAGTTCTCCTACAAAAAGGCGGACTACCACCTCTATATCGACGATGTGCGCATCTATCCGCAGGGGTATGCCGCTATTGCGAGCTTCGCAACGACTCTTAAAGGCGTCAACCTGATTGCCGACATCGGCAACGGCACGATGAACACCCTGTATATAATCAACGGCAAACCGCAGCAGGGCAAAATGTTCACCGAGAAATTCGGGACTTACCAGTGTACCCTCGCTGTCCGTGAGGCATTTATGCAGAAAACACAACGGGAAATCAACGACGCCATCATCGACGAGGTGCTGATCACCGGCACGGCAAATATTGCGCCTGCCGACCTGAAAATCATCAAGGGCGTCGCTGCCGAGTATGTGCGGGACATCTTCCGCAGACTTCGTGAGCACGGCTATGATGAGAATACAATGACCTTGTATGTGACGGGCGGAGGCGGCTGCCTTGTGAAGAACTTTTATAAGTTCAGCGCCGACCGGGTGAAATTCATCGAGGATATCTGCGCCGCCGCAAAGGGGTATGAATATCTGGCGGAAACGCAGATGAAGGCTGAGGCGAAGGGATGAGCAAATATCGAATCAATGTGCGGTTCGATTTGGACAAGCCAAAAGAGGCGAACGCCGCAAAGTATTTACAGTCGCTGGATAAATCCCGCAACGCTTTTATGGTAACGGCGGTCTTAAACGAAATGCAGCGGCAGTCATCCACAAATGAGTTTTTGCTGGATGATATTCGGCAGGTCATACGGGAGGAATTGCAGGAGGTGTCGTTTGCTGCGGCATCTTCTGTTTTTGAGCAGGTACAACTCGAGCTGACCGAGGAGCAGCAAACTGAAAATGAAAAGAGTGTGCTGGATGACCTTGAAATGTTCGGCTGAGCCAAAACGCCGAGATGTGGCTCAAATCACCGTATTTGCAGCAGAAACAGAGCCACTTTGGCGCAAAGACAGGATGCACCCCAAGGGACAAGAAGCGGATTTCGGTATCGTACAGCGCAGAGATACGCTGAAATCTCGTTATCTGACATCCACTTTTCTTTATGCCCTGCGGGGTGCGTCTCACGGTATAGCAAGCAGGGACTTTGTGTGCCAAAAAAGTCCCAATCACAGCCGAAATCGGCTGACTCTTTGGGGGAGCAGCCCCCAATCCCCCGAAAGGAGAGATATATATGGGGAAAGATATGCGCATTGCCGTCCGTGTGACGGTAAGGGAGAAGGAGAAGATTCAAGCAAAGGCCCGAAAATGCGGGCTGAGTACAACCGAATATGTGAAGCAAAGAGCGTTGAGGTACGAACCGAGAACGGTTCCGCCTGACGCTCTTTTTGCTTGCCTTGAAAAGCTGGGCAAGCTTGCGGATAAAGCGAGTTCACCGGAACTTGACGAGGGAATTTATACGGTGCTGAAGCAGATCACAGCAGAATTCCTGCTGCCGGGAAAAGGGTGATGCAGTATGGCGGTGACAGGATTCTGGCCTGTGTTCAAAAACCTGAAGGCCACACTGGACTACGCCGACAATCCCGACAAGACCATCGCCCCGGAATATCTGGACGAGGATTTGTACGCCGCCCTGCGCTATACAGAAAACGACAACAAGACCGACCGTCAGGTATTTGTGGGCGGCATCAACTGCTCCAAGCAGAACGCCTATGCCGAGATGATCGCTGTCCAGCGGCGATTCGGTCTGCGTGGCAAGGTGGTGGGCTACCACGGCATTCAGAGCTTTCGTGAGGGCGAGGTCACGCCGGAGCAGGCGTTTGCCATTGGCAAGGAAACCGCAAGAAAGATGTGGGGTGACAAATATCAGGTACTTGTCACTGTCCACCTGAATACCGACAATGTGCATTGCCATTTTGTTGTGAATCCCGTGTCCTTCAGGGACGGAGCGAAATTCAAAAACAAAATCGGTGACCACAAGGAGCTGCGTAAATTCTCCGATGAGATCTGCCGAGAACACGAGTTGTCTGTGCTGGAAAACAGCGAATTTTACAGCAAGGGCAAAAAGAAAGAATATTGGATCCACAAGGCCGGCAAGAAAACCCACCGGGACTATCTGCGGGAGGATGTGGAATACTGCTTGTCCTTTGCGACCAGCCCAAGAGAGTTTGAAAGTCAGCTCTTTGCGCTCGGGTATACGCTCGACCCTGTGCGCTTTTCGGTCAAGGCAAAGCATTGGGAGCGTGCCGTGCGGCTGGATAACATCGGCTTTTCCAAAGATCGTGTCAACGCACAGCTGCGGCAGAATGCTGAAAATCGGTATCGGCTATTTTCCTTGGAATACCGGCCGCCGTACAAGCCGAAGAAATTCCCACTGGAGGACGAGCTGCGAAAGCTGGGTTTCTCCATTGAGCACAGTTATGATACCGCCACTGTTTTGGTGGATACGGTGTTTTACCTTGTCATAACGGCGATCCAAATCGTAGCCGAGCTTGCCGATGCAATGCTGCTGTCGCCAGATCTGCGGGCGGCTGAAAAGGATTTGAAGGAGCTGGTTGCCGACTATCACTTCTTGCAGGAGCACGGTATCCATACGGTAGCCGACCTCCAGGCAAATATTGAGCGATCCAAGTCAGAGCTTTCCACTTTGGAGCGTGAGCGCAGCGGCTTCAGCAACCGCATACGACGCCCAAAATCGCCTGAAGAACAAATACAAAACAAAGAGCGCCGCAAAGCGGTATCCAAGCAGATGAAGCCCGTAAGGGAACGCCTTCGCCGTGCGGAGCGGATTTTAGAGAAATCCCCGCACCTGTATGAACTGTTAAAACAAGAGCACGAGCTGGAGAAAAAAGCCCGTGCAAGATACAAGGAAAGAGGGAGATAAAATGAAGAATACGATGAAAAAACCGGTGGCAATTCCGGCAGAAAAATTGCGCCCCTTTGACGGACACCCGTTCAAGGTTAAGGACGATGAGGAAATGAATACGCTGATTGAAAGCATACAAACGCAAGGCGTTCTCACACCGCTGATCGTCCGACCGATAGAAAATACAGAGGATTATGAGGTCATAAGCGGTCACCGTCGCTTACACGCCGCACAAAAGGCAGGGATCACCAAGGTCCCTGCCTTGATTTATGCCCTTGACCGTGATACTGCTGCCATTGCGGTAGTAGACAGTAACCTCCACCGGGAGCATATTTTGCCCTCCGAAAAGGCGTTTGCGTATAAGTTGAAAGCTGATGCCCTGAAACATCAGGGACAAAGAACAGACATAACTTCGGAGCAAATTGCGCCGAAGTTGTCCACGGAGGTAATCGGAGAGCAAGAAGGAATCAGCAAGGATACCGTTAAGCGATATATCCGCCTGACCTATCTCATCCCAGAGTTCCTTGAAAAGATGGATAAAGGTGAAATCGCCTTGTCTGTCGGTGTGGAGCTTTCGTTTCTTGACGAACAAAATCAGCGAGCGGTTTTGGAGCAATGCGCCATCAACGACTGCACCCCATCCTATTCGCAGGCGTGGCGGATGCACAAGGCCGACCGGGAGGGGACACTGACCACGGCGGTCATTCAAACCGTTATGTCGGAGGAAAAAGCTAACCAGAAGGCTCGCCTTAAAATCCCAATGGAGCGCATCCGAAAGTATTTCCCGCAAAGCTATACCGCCGCCCAGATCGAGGATGCCGTGGTGAAGCTCTGCGAGCGGGACTACCGCCGACGAACCGACCGGGAGCGATAAGGAGGTGCGGCCTATGGGAGAATATCGCAAGATTGACTACACGCAGGTCGCACTGCCGGAGGAACTGCTTACCTCCTTTGCCAAGGCCATGCTCCCGGAGCTGCGTAAGTTTTACGCCAGCGACGAGGGCAAGGCCTATTTTGCAAAGTGGCTCCTGAAGCACCCGGAATATGCGGCACATTCGACACCGGAGAGCGGATGACTATAATGAAAATCGGAGAGGAGGATTCTGTATGAATGTAGTCATTTACGCCCGCTTTTCCAGCCACAGCCAGACGGAGCAGTCCATTGAAGGACAGCTCAAGGTGTGCTATGAATATGCGGAGTCGAATCATTATACCGTTGTCGGAGAATATATCGATCGAGCCATCAGCGGCACCACGGACAACCGTGCCGAATTTCAGCGGATGATCTCCGACAGCGACAAGCACACCTTTGAGGGCGTTTTGGTATATCAGCTGGACCGTTTTGCCCGCAACCGCTATGACAGTGCCATCAACAAGGCAAAGCTGAAAAAGAACGGTGTCCGGGTGCTGTCTGCCAAGGAGAATATTGCGGACGACGCTTCCGGTATCTTGGTGGAGGGCGTTCTGGAAAGTATGGCGGAATACTACTCCGTGGAGCTTTCTCAGAAGATCCATCGAGGCATGGCCATCAATGCCGAAAAGTGCCTGTCTAATGGCAGCAACCCCGGCCTGGGCTTCAAGGTCGATGCCGAGCGGCGGTTCTATGTGGATGAGGAGGAAGCCGCCATTGTCCGTGAGATTTATGAGCGCTACGCCAGCGGCGAGACGAAAGCGGAGATCATCCGGGATCTGAAACGGCGCAGGGTCAAGACCTCCCTCGGCAAGGAATTCAGTCCCAACAGTCTCAGTCACCTGCTCAGCAACAAGCGTTATATCGGCGTCTATCTTTACAAAGGAAAGGAAACACCCGGCGGGATGCCTCGCATTCTGGATGATGACCTATTTTACCGGGTACAATCGATGATGAACAAAAACAAAAATGCGCCGGCTCGAACTCACGGCGAGGGCGAATACCTGCTGACCACAAAGCTGTTCTGCGGACACTGCAAGGAAATGATGGTGGGCTACGGTGGCACCAGCAAGACCGGCAGGCAATATCACTACTATATGTGCAAAAACGCCCGCAGGAAAAAGTGCGGCAAGAAGATCGTTAGCAAGTCTTACATTGAGGACCGTGTGGTCAACGAATGTCTGAAAATGCTGACCGAGGAAAAGATACGCTTCATTGCCAAGAAGGTGGCCGAGGAGTGCGCCAAAAGCCCGGACAACCTTACCGCCAAGGCGCTGAAAAAGGCGATCCGAGAGGCGGACACGGCCATTGAGAATCTCTGGAAAGCCATCGAGCAGGGGCGGGCCGTGGAGATGCTGACGGATCGACTCAACAAGCGCATGGCGGAAAAGGCGGAGCTGGAGGCGCAGCTCGCTATTGAGGAAAATAAGAAGATCACGCTGACCGAGGCGCAGATTCTGGCGTTTCTAGACTATGTCTGCGAGATGCCCGCCGACGATGTGAATAAGCGCCGAGCCATCATCAATATCTTTGTTCATTCCATCTATCTGTATGACGACCACTTTACCCTCATCATCAACGCCAGCAAGAAGCCGTTGAGCATTGACAATATCCCGCTGGATGATATAGAAACGGCATTTGAAGGCGAAACCGGAGCTTCGGAGGGGTGTTCATCCTTGAGCACCCCTGCTCCACCAGGTTTAGTGGTCAAAAATGAAACCACCCCGAAAAAAGCCCGGAATTCCGGGCTTTTTTTGCGTTTTCAGGGCCAAAAAAGGCCCGTCACGGCGTGACGTTTTTGAATGAAACCGCACCCGTCTGGCAGGATTCGAACCGACGTAAAAACATAAACATTCTTATTTTTGACCAAATGAAGCGGGAGCGGCGAAAAACGCGGCTCCCGTTTTTTTATTCCCCACAACAAAAAATTTTTCCAGGGCGATCTGAAAGAAAATCAGGTCGCCCTTTTTTATTCCCCAGAAAGGAGTTGTTTCCCATGCCCCTCTTCACCACCAAACCCACAGACCAGTTCTTCGAGCGCTTCATGAAGCACCAGCCAAATTTCAAGCCGGACGCCCCAGAAGCCGACCGCATTCAGGCCGAACTGGACGCAGAAAAAGAAAGGAAGGAAGCACGCCCCATGATTTACCGAGATGAACGCCACCAGCACACATTTGAGAAGGAGGTCGTCATGCGGCCCGAAAGCGTCAGCCGGGCACTGCTGGCTGCCCTGTACCTGCTCACAGCAGACAAGAACCTGTGGAACCAGGTAAAAGACCACATCAGCCTGCGCCGGATGTATGTGGAGGATATGCGTCCCAAGAATCTCACGGGGACCAGCTACGTCTACTTTGCCGCTGCTAAGGACATTATGAGCGGCACTCGAAACATCCAGCTTATGGAAATCGCAGACCCGGCTCTGCTTTCCATGAAGTCCTACATGATTTTGTGTACGGCACTGGCCATCCGGGCCTTTGGTGTGGAGCGGGCCAGCCGGATTCAATTTGAAGCAAGATGGGAGTGATTTATTTGTTGTACCACAACGACTTTGTAGAACGTATGAGAAATCAATATCCCCCCGGCACCAGAGTAGAAGTGATTTCCCTTTGCAACGAGGAAGAACACTTAAAGCCCGGCATGAAAGGCACGGTGGTGGGTGTGGACGACCAGCCCGCACTCCTGGTGAACTGGGACAATGGCGGCAGCCTGTCCCTCTTAATCGGAAAAGACCACTTCCGGGTGGTGCCCCAGCAGGAGGAATCCCCGGGCATGGCCATGCAGTAAAAAAACATAAACGAAAGAAGGTGGTGACTTATCCAATCTATTATTCCATGGGTCGGTGGGAAACAGGCCCTGTTCCCCACGATCATCAAACGGTTCCCAACCGGCTACCAGAACATGGTCTATGTGGAAGTGTTCGGGGGCGGCGGGTCCGTCCTTCTCAACAAGGAGCGTTCCGTCCGTGAGGTGCTCAACGACGCCAACGGCAACTTGATTAACCTCTATCGCGTTGTTCGGGAGCACCCAGACGAACTGAAAGACCGGCTGCTGTATGTCATGCACAACCGGGAAGACTTCAAAATCGCCCAGCGACGGCTTGAAGAAGCTACTGGGCGATGTTTTCCGGTCTTGCCCCAGCAAGATGGGAATTCTTCGGATTCCCAAGGAAAACTCGCGGAGAAGAAACCGGAGGTTTCTTCTCCTGTCCTGCGGGCGGCGGATTTCTACCAAGTTGTCCGCCAAAGCTACGCCGGCAATGGAAAACAGTTCAGCCCTGTGGCCCGGAGTATGTGGGCCGGGTTCCCGGCCATCGACCGGGTCGCAGGCAGGCTCCAGGGCGTCACCCTGGAGAAGGAAGATTTCGGCGTCATTTTTCAAAGGTATGATTCGCCCACGACCGTCTTTTACATCGACCCGCCCTACTTTTTCACGGAGGACTACTACCCCGGCAACATTTTCCTGCGTTCCGACCACCAGCGGCTTGCAACGATTCTGCTGAATGTGGAAGGCCTGTGGCTCCTGTCCTACAACCTGTGCCCGGAAGTGCTGGAGTTGTACCAGCAGCCTGGCATCTTCATTGAGCAGGTTGACCGGATCAACAACATGGCCCAGCGGTACGAGGGCGGGGCCGTCTACCAAGAAGTGCTTATTTCAAATTACGACACCAGAAAGTCTGCCCAGGCTCAGCTCCACCTCTTCGAGCCTGCGGCGGAGGAAAGGAAAATCCTATGGAACGGACTGTATTGAGAATTCTAGGAAAAAGAGGACGTACTACCATCCCCTGGCCCATCCGGGCGGAATTGGATTTCTGTCCGGGTGACGTGCTGCTGTTCGAACCTGACCCGCCTGACCGGGTAATCATCACCCGCATGGAGGTGGTGGAACCAGAGGAAGAAGAACCAGACCTCACCGGCGACATCTTCACCGAGGCGTTCCACCGCCTGCCTCTGAGCCAGCAGTACCGGCTGCTGGCTTCCCTGTTGGCGGATTTCCACTTGCAGTGAGAAAGGAGTGCTTATGGCAACCAGAAAAGAGAATATTGACATCGAGTACGATAAACCCCAACAGAAGGCCGTGTCCGGCGCAGCGGAGTCAAACGACCCCTACGAATCGCAAGACCCTGCGGACTGGGTGCCGCCCATGACGGTACGGATCTACCCCATTTCCAAGCCCAGGACCAAACTGCTTGCCACCGCCAACGTCAATATTGCCAAGAGCTTCGCCGTCCAGGGGTTCCGCATTTACGACTCCAAGAACGGGTTGTTCGTCAAGGAGCCTCAGCGCAGCTACGTCAAAAACGGCACGGAGATGACCTCTTCCGTGTTCTTCCCCGTCACCAAGGAAGCCCGGGACGCGCTGTACAGCCAGATCCTCAACTCCTACGAGATGGTAATGGAGCAGCAGGAGCGCCAGCACCCCAACCAGAAGGACGAATTGGAGGAGCTGCTGGAAGACGGCGACCTCCCTTTTGAGGAATCCTATGAAGCCGCTCCTCCCCCTATGGACGAGGACGCCCCCGTTATGAGTATGTGAGAAAGGAGTACCAGTGGCAGCATGAGCCGATCCTCTTCGGCTGGAAGAAGAAAGGCAGACACCAGTGGTATGGCCCGGACTGTCCGGGAAATGCGGCCCTGCTGTCCGCAGAAAGCGGCTGTTTGCAGCTCTGTACCTCAATGAAAAATTACTTAAGGTTTTCCTTTCCTGAAGCAGTTGCCAGCTCCTCCTGTTTTTTCATTTACCCTTTGGCTTGACAAATCTTTGATAATCAGCTAAAATACAATGTGTTGTATATTTTTGAGGGGATGATAATTGTGGAAGTTGAATATGTCCTTGCGAGAAAAATATTGCAGCTTGCAAACCAAATCATTCGAAACCGCAATGAAGATCTCAAGGGGCTTGGATTGACCGCAGAGCAAGCGGATGCATTGCGCTTTTTCCAGGGCAGCAGCAACCGGTCTGCTGTTGATTTAAAAGAACACCTTGGCATCTCGCATCAGGCGACAAGAGCGATTGTCGAACGTATGGTTGCAAAGGATTTGCTGATGACAAAGATTTCACAGACAGATGCGCGCTACAAAGAAGTATCGCTTACTGAAAAGGGCATGGAATTATTTGAAATAATGCAGAGCAACTGTGCGCACACAGGCAATCAACTGTTAAGTAATATAGGAGACCGGGATAGGGAACGGTTCCTCTTTCTTGTAACGCAGGCGATTGATAATTTAAAGAAAGCAAATGAATCCTCTCGTGGTGTGGCGAATGACATGAAGGGGGTGGGAGAATGAACCAGGGTGTTATGATGTTCAAACGGTCGGTCTGGTACATAATTGGTTTGAATTGCATCGCATTGAGCGTTGTACTCAACATTCGATTTGATCTCGGTGTGGCTGCGTTCAGCTCAGTGATGTACGCAATCTCAGAAATTTATCATATTTCGCTCGGTATGGCATCGATCATCTGCTATCTGATCTTCGTTGTCTTACAATGTCTGATGTCAAAGAAAGTGACGCTTGTTTTTATCCTGGAGGTACCACTTTCCATTGTGTTCGGGCTATTGACTGACGTATATGATCTGATTATCCCTGAACTGGCATTCGGACTGGCTGCCCGATTTGTGTGCTTTTGCCTGACTATGTTCCTTACAGCAGTGGGTGTTTATCTATGTGTCAAAAGCAAAATGGTGCTGATGCCTACAGAAGGCATCGTAAACACGATTTCGGAAGTATTTCATCTGCGTTTTTCAGCTGTCAAAAATGCATTTGATATCTCCATGGTCATCATCAGCGCGTTGCTTTGTCTGCTCAATCACAGCTCATTTTATGGACTTGGCGTAGGTACTGTGCTTTCGGCTTTACTGCTTGGACGTATTATCAAGCTTTGCGAGCTATTAGATAAATAAATGCGGAGCCCAGCGATCGCAACGCGGCGCAGCGGACACCATCTGCGATAAAGTAGTCAGCATGATGCCTATTCTATGGTGTTAGCGACTACTCAGCGCTGCTCTGCTGATCCCTAGGTGAATATTCTTGTGCGGGAGTACCGCTGTTCCGGAGGAACGGATACCGCTAATCCGGCGGCAGGAAACCGCTGTTCCGGAACAGGGATACCGCACTTAATTGAGTGTCATCTGTGAGTTTACTCGCTTAAAGCTGGATCTAATCCATATACTTCCCGCATGGAGCGGTAATTCGCCGGATCTGTGGGGACGATGTTGATCTTGTATTATCGCGCCTTGCAGGACGGACCGGCCAGCATCGTTGTACCAATCGACAAGCTAAGTATCCTGGTAACAGTAGCTTTTTCATGGCTGGTTTTTCGCGAAAAGTTGACCGCCCGTTCCGGATGGGGACTGGCTCTCATTGTTTGCGGGACACTGGCAATGCTGCTTTGAACCCCTCCTATATTTGCAACTCATTTGACATCGGCGGGTGAACCCCCTTGGCGCAAAGTGAACCCCCTAACGACAAAGGGGGTTCATTTGTATCACAATTAGGGTCATTTGCCACAACAGAAAAATCCGAACCTTGTGCCGGCTGGCGCGGGGTTCGGATTTTTTTATTTTTCGCAGCGCGCATACGGTTTTGCGCGTTGCGTTTTCTCGCTGTACATCAAAAGAAAGAAGGCTCCGAACGGCCGAAGGGCAGTCCGGAGCCTTGTTCCGTCCGGAAAAGGCGGTTGCGGCGGCGTTTGAAGCGGCGTGGGGCGCGCTTCATTGTGCCGGAAAAATTTTTTCAAAAAATTTTTCCAAAATATAAAACCTTTTTCGAAGCTCACCTGTCTTAGTCGTGTAAGTGAGGTGAGATTCACGAAAAGCAGGAATATTATGCAGTGGTTTGTGTGTTTGTTCAGGAAAGGCATGGACGAATACACAGAGAACAAGCAGCAAAAGGAAAAGATATTCCGGACTATTAAGGAAAGGCAAAAATCGGAAGGGGAAGGCAGGACATGGACTACAGACAGGCAGTAAATCTCGCGAAAGCGGGAAAGGAAGAGGGCTTTCAGTTTTTATATGAAAGCACCTACAAAAGCAAGTATTATTTGGCGCTCAAGTACCTGAAGGATGAACAGGCGGCGCAGGATGTTTTGCAGGAAGCGTATATCAAGGCTTTTGCAAAGCTGGATTCGCTGGAACAACCGGAGCGGTTTCCCGCGTGGCTGGGCGTCATCGTGGGCAATCTGGCCAAAAACAAGCTGCAGAAGAAAAACCCGCTGTTGTTTTCGGATATCGCCGTCAACGATGAGGACGAATCCTTTGCGTATGAAATCGAAGATGAGAATCCGAATTATCAGCCGGAGCTGTCCTACAGCAAGCAGGAAACCCAGCAGCTGGTGCATGAAATGATCAACGCGCTTTCTGAAGAACAGCGGGTTTGCATTTTAATGTACGAGATCGAGGGAATCCCCATCCGGGAAATTGCGGCGGCTTTGGGCTGCTCGGAAAATACGGTAAAGTCCCGTTTGAACTACGGCCGGAAGAATCTGAAGAAAAAAGCGGAAGAGCTGCAGAAAAGAGGGTACAAGCTCTATGGCGTGTCGGCGCTTCCCCTGCTTCTTTGGCTGCTTCGCAGAGAGGAATCCGATTTGTTGGCAGACGGCGTGCTGGAAATGGCCCAGAGCCGGGCGGCCGGACAGATTTTTTCACACGCGGGCACAGAAGAAACCTTCGGCGCGAAGGCGGCCGACGCCGCGCAGAACGTGTGGAAAAGCGGCAGGACCGCTGCGGCGGGAGCGGCGAAGAAAGGATTTCTGCATACGGTCGCCGGAAAGGTAACGGCGGTGCTGGTCGGTCTTGCCGTGGTCGGCGGCGCAGCGGGGACGGCCTACACGGTCTATTCCATCGGCTCGCGGCTAGACGAGCTGCCGTTCCATCTTGGCGCGGAGCAGAGTTCCGCGGTCAGCACCGCGGCGCCGGAAACGTCGCCGGCGCCGCAGGAGGCGACACCGGCACCGACGGCGGAACCGTCTCCGACGCCGGAAGTGCCGCAGGTCCGGAAAATGGCGGAAGCGGATTACCCGGCGCTGATCGCCGGAAATCTGACAAAGGCCGAAGTGGAATACGTCTTAGCCTATGGGCCCGAGGAGATTACGGAGCAGGGGCTTGAGCAGATGGACTACGTCAATGCGCTGAATACCCTTTGCCAGGGACCGGAAGGGAGCGGAATGGCGTCGACGGGGCAGGTCAACCCGATAGAAAGCTACGGCCATGACAGCCAGTACCGCTCGGAATATTCGGTGGCAGACGTAAACCGCTTGTTCCGGTCGTTTACGGACTACCAGTTCACAGAGGAAAACCACGGCGCAAATGAATGGAATATTCAGGTAGTCGGAGAAAGCATATGCTTCTTCCCCGCCACAATAAACTTTACGGCGGAAACCAATATTATTTCTGCGGAATACACCGACGAGGAAATGACGCTGTATTTCACCTATGACCGCCATCTGTACGACATGGGGATCGTAGACACCCACGCCGAAAAAAGGGCGATTCTCCGTCCAAATGCAGAGGGAAAATATCAGATTGTGCGCATTGAAGAAGCGGAAATCGAAGCCGGGCAGGAGCCGGCGCAGGAAACGGCGCCGCCTGCTTCGGCGGATGAGCAAAGCGTTGATACAGCATACGCCGGCGTGCTCGATTCCGTGAAAAACGGGGAACGGGCGTACCAGTTCACCGATGGGCTGGATTATACCGGCGCGGTCAAATATTTCTATCAGGATCTCAATCAGGATGGGATCAAGGATTTGGTCATCGGGGCGGAATGCACGCAGGGGCCCTTTATGGCGATGGACTGTAAGTTCTACAGCTGCCAGGAGCAAAACGGCGGTTACCAGCTGGTCGAGGTGCCGGGCTCTCAGATTGTGACGGAGCTTTGTCTGCCGCAGGATGGATACGGCGTGTTCACGCTGGAGTATTCCCGCGGGACGGGAATGTATGAATGCAGCCGGATCACGCTGGAAAACAACGCGATCAAGCTGACGGATATGCCGGAATACCGTTTTCAGCTGGGCGATTCGGCGCAGAAAGCCTTTGCGGCAGCAAATCCGGATGTTGTGTGGATTGATTTGATCTGAACTTGAGGAGATGAAAGACATGATTGGAGGCGGAGATGTTTCGCCGTTCGCGGGCATATTCTCAATACTGACCATATTCATGGTGGCTGCAGCCGTGGGTTTAATTGTAGGCGTGGCTATAATGATTGTTTTGGCGGTCAAAAACCGTGCGTCTCAGAACAATATGATCCAGACTATGCCGATGAAAAGGTACTGCATAAAATGCGGCGCGCGGATCGAGGAAGGCACGGCGTTCTGCGGAAAATGCGGGGCGTCTCTGCAGAGCTTCCCGCCCGTGCAGGAGAAAGCGGAGAATAAAGCGGAAGTACATACGGGCCGCGAAAATGCCGCGGCGCAGGGGCAGGCAGCGGCGAATCCGGGCCCTTTTTTGCGGCTCGGATTTTTTTGTTGCGTTTGTTGCATCGGGAATGGGCTTGTCCGTGCGTTCACCGGGGTGCGCGCGGTATTTCAAAAAGGACATGCGCGAATTTTTAATTTACATTCCGTTCAAAAGTCCTTGACAAATCCGAACGGGCGGCGTAAGATAAGGGGCACATCGATAAATGCAGTGAAGCAGGACACATTTTACGGGCGACTGCACCGCAGAGAGCTGCCGGGTGGTGCGAGGCAGCATGTGTAAGACCGGTAAAATCTCCCCTGCCAGTAAGTCGGGCGAACACGCGGCGTACGCGCGCTACTAATCCGGCTCGGTTTTGCCTCCGTTATCCGGGCAGCGCAGTAGGATGCTGCGCATGAGCGGCCGCTCCCCTTTTGGCGGCAAATGAAGTGGTAACGCGGAGATTTCGTGGCAATGCACAGAACCTTCGTCTTCAGTCAGTATGAGAACATACTGGTCGGAGACGAAGGTTTTTTGTTTTGCGAAGCTGCTTATCGAGGGAAAAACGATCCCACACGGAGATCGAGAGCAAAGAGGGTCTTAAAAAATGAACACACTCGTTATTGTCCTGATCGCGGCGGTCTGCCTCATCGCGGCCTATGCGTTTTACGGGCGGTGGATCGCGCGCAAGTGGGGGATCGACCCCAAGGCGAAAACGCCCGCCGTCGTCAAAAACGACGGCAAGGACTATGTCCCGACAAACGGCTGGACCGTATTCAGCCACCAGTTCAGCTCCATTGCCGGCGCCGGCCCCGTTACCGGCGCGATTCAGGCTGCGGTTTTCGGCTGGCTCCCGGTTCTGCTCTGGGTGCTGATCGGCGGCATCTTCTTCGGCGCCGTCACGGACTTCGGCGCGCTGTACGCCAGCGTCAAGAACGAAGGCAAATCGATGGGCATGATCATCGAAAAATACATCGGCAAGCTCGGCAAGAAGCTGTTCCTGCTGTTCAGCTGGCTGTTCACGCTGCTCGTCATCGCGGCGTTTGCGGACATGGTGGCCGGCACCTTCAACGCCTATACGGTGAATGAAGCCGGCGCGCAGGTGCTCGCGGAGACGGCGGCCTCCAACGGCGCGGCCGGCACGATCTCGCTGCTGTTCATCGCGTTTGCGATCCTGTTCGGGCTGATCCAGAAGAAATGGAACCTCACCGGCTGGAAGGAGGGCGTCGTCGGCCTGATCTGCACGGTGGCGGCGCTGGGTATCGGCATGTGCTTCCCGATCACGGCGAGCCAGGCGGTCTGGTCCTACATCACGTTCGTCTATATCGCCTTTGCGGCGATTCTGCCGATGTGGCTGCTCAAGCAGCCGCGCGACTACATGACGACGTTCATGTTCATCGGCATGATCGCCGCCGCCCTGGCCGTGGGCGTCGCCGGCATCGGCGCCGGCATTGCCGTCGGTTCCGGCGCGCCCGCCGCCATCGGCGCCCTCACCGAGGACCCGAAGAGCTTCGGCAAAGCGCTGATCTTCGTGGTTCTGGGCGAAGGCATCGCGCTGTACGGCATGCTCATCGCCATCCTCATCATCACCAAGTTTTAAGCCATGAAATATTTCCTGATCAGCGACAACGTGGACACGCTGGCCGGCATGCGGCTGGTGGGCGTCAGAGGCGTCGTGGTGCACGAAGAGGACGAAGTGCGCGCGGCGCTGGACAAGGCCTGTGCGGACCCGGACATCGGCCTTGTGCTCATCACCGACAAGCTGGTCGCGAAATGCTCCGCGGTCGTATTTGAATACAAGCTCACGCGCAAGCGGCCGCTCATCGTCGAAATGCCGGACCGCCACAGCGACTCGAACCCCGGCGACAGCATCAAACGCTATATCTCCGAGGTCGTGGGCGTTAAAATTTGAGGTGACGAGCATGAATAAGAAAGCAGCCGAGCAGCAGCGCGCCGTGCGCAGCATGGAAACGCCGGAGCAATACTCCGAGTTCGAGGACTCTGTCATTGAAGCGGCAAAAACGCAGGCGCAGCGCATCATCGACGACGCCAGGCGCCAGGGGGACGCCAACTTTGACAAGCTGATGGAGGGCCACCGGGGCGACCCGCTCATCCCCTACCGGGAAGAGGCCAAGAACCGTCTGGCCCGCAAAATGGCCTCGGTCAAGCAGGACAACCGCAAAAAGCTGCTGGTGTACCGCAGCCAGCTTGTGAACGGCCTGTTTGCCGAAATGGAAGAAGCGCTGGAGGAGTACACCGGGACACCCGCTTATGCCCAGCGCGTGGCGGACGCGCTGGCCAGGCGCGCACCGGAAATTTCCGGCAAATGCACGGTGCGCCTGCGCCGTGCCGACGAGGCGCTGCTGGCCCCCGTGGTGAAAAAGGCCCTGCCCTCGGCGGATATCGCCGTGGACGGTTCCATCCAGACGCGCACGTATGAGGACAAAACCGGCAACAAGCGCTATGCGTTTGAGGTCGTTGCGAACAACGTCCACTTTACCGGCGAAAAGAGCGGCAGCACCGGCGGCCAGGGCGGCTA
>OJAG01000956.1_pt1 | contig 19679 bp, 20 predicted proteins | sample 1589021 | NCBI WGS metagenome assembly OJAG01 (sample SAMN03283264) | human gut metagenome | biome: human-associated habitat; material: feces | host: Homo sapiens | place: USA | collected 2013 | reverse complement strand
TCGCTGGAGCGTTGCGCCGGCGAGTGAGTAATACACATTGTCCAAATGCGTCCCTTCTGAAGAACTTTTCAACCAATTAAATAGCAAAAAATCACAGCCCCGCCAAAAACGGGGCTGCCTTTAATATACACTTTAGATCAACTTCTTCACCATCTCCACAATCTCTTCCTTCGTCACCCTGCTGCTGTTAATACACAGATCATACTGCAGCATATCCAGCCAGTTAGTATCCGTAAAATACTCATAATAAGCCCGGCGTTCCTTATCCGTACGTTTCACCAGCTTCCTTACACTCTTTTCCTCCCGGCCGGTACGTGCAATCACCGTCTTCACACGGTCCTCAAACGGAGCATAGATAAACAGACTCAGATGCTTATCCTTATTATCCTGTAAGATATAATTGCCGCAGCGTCCAACAATCACGCAATTCTCTTTTTCGGCTGCCTCCAAAATGATCTTCTTCTGCAGATCGTAAAGCACATCATTCATGGGAACGAAATGGTACTCCGGATTCATCTGCAGCTCGTAATCCACCGGATACAGCCACTGGCTGGCTTTTCTCTCATCTACTCTGGCAAACTCATCGAAAGGAATATTCTTCTCCCTGCTGGCCATTTCGATCAGCTCCTTATCATAGAACTTAAATCCCAGTTCCTCCGCAAGAGTCTTTCCAATAATACGTCCGTTACTTCCAAACATACGATTGATTGTTATAACACGGTTACTCATAAACGGCGCCTCCTTTTGTGGTGGATTTGTAAATAATTTTGTTATAAAATAGTTTATGAAAACTATTTTCTGTTCTTTTTTGCATTATAACATAATTGTATGAAAATATCTATATAATTTGCATAAAATCAAAACAAAAAAATATTCTGAATACGTCATTTCGCTGGAAATTTGAACCCTTTCTTGTTATACTAAAAGTAGCAATACGATTGCTGTTCACTGCATGTACAGATTGCAGAAAGCCTTTTTCAAACACGCTCTGGAAAAGCGTATTTGGAAAACGATGAACAGTGATACAATATGAGAAAGGAATTGAACATGCTCAAAATAAAAAATTATGTGAAAGCAGAATCTCTGGAACAGGCTTATGAGCTGAACCAGAAGCGGACTGCCTGTGTGCTTGGCGGCATGGTGTGGCTGAAAATGGGTAACCGTGTTGTAACCACAGCCATTGATCTTTCCGGGCTTGGTCTGGATACCATCACAGAAACAGAAAGTGAATTTGTGATTGGCTGTATGACCCCATTGCGGGACCTGGAACTTCATCAGGGACTTCATACATATACGAAAGGTGCCATAAGAGAAAGCCTGCGCCATATTGTAGGCGTACAGTTCCGCAACTGCGCCACTGTAGGCGGAAGTATCTGGGGACGCTTCGGCTTTTCTGATGTACTCACCATGCTTCTGGCACTTGATACAGAGGTGGAACTTTTTAAAGGCGGCAGAGTTTGTCTTTCTGATTTTGTGAAAATGCCAAAAGACAGAGATATTCTGGTACGCATTATCATAAAGAAAACTCCGTTGAAGGTTGCCTATTTAAGCCATCGTAATACCAAGACCGATTTCCCGGTACTGGCATGCTGTATCAGGCTGTCTGAGAATGGTGTGAGAGCAGTTTACGGCGCCCGTCCGGCGAAGGCATTTCTTCTGGAAGACGAAGAAGGTCTTTTTGCTGGCATGGAAACTATGTCTTCGGAAGAGAAGAAGACAGCGGTTCAGGAATTTGCAGACTATGCAGCACGGAAGGTTCCTACCTTTGGAAACATGCGAGGCAGCGCAGAGTATAGAACCCTTCTTGTGAAGGTTCTCACAACAAGAGCATTAGAAGCAGTGGGAGGTATGACAGATGAAAATTAATTTCTGGCTGAATGGAGCCAAAAAGGAAGCGGAAATCAGTCCTGATACCATGCTTCTGGAGTTTCTTCGAAGCCTTGGCTGCTACAGCGTAAAAAGAGGCTGTGAAACTGCAAACTGCGGTCTTTGCACCGTTTTGGTAAATGATAAGCCAATGCTGTCCTGCAGCGTTCTTGCTGCCCGCATTGACGGCAAAAAGGTCACCACTATGGAGGGACTTCAGGCAGAATCTGAAGAATTTGGAACTTTTCTTGCCAATGAAGGCGCAGAGCAGTGCGGATTCTGTAATCCGGGATTTATCATGAATGTACTTGCGATGACAAAAGAACTGGAAGATCCAACCGAAGAAGAGATTAAGGAATATCTGGCAGGCAATCTTTGCCGCTGCTCCGGTTTTGTTGGACAGACCAGAAGTATCTTGAAATATCTGGAATATAAGAAGAACGGAAATATCCAGGAGAAGGAGGTGCAGGCATGAGCTATGTAAATAAGTCTTTGCAGAAAAAGGATGCCATGGCTCTGGTGACCGGAAAGCCAGTCTACACAGACGACCTGGCACCAAAGGACTGCCTGATCATCAAGATCTTAAGGAGTCCCTATGCCAATGCCTGGGTGGAAGAAATCAAGACGGACACAGCCATGAAGGTAGAAGGAATGGTACTGATCCTTACCTGGAAAGATGTTCCAAAGAGACGTTTCGCCTCTGCCGGACAGACCTATCCGGAGTTCAGTCCTTATGACAGAATGATCCTGGATCAGCATCTTCGTTTCGTAGGGGATGCAGTGGCAATTGTGGCAGGAGAAACAGAAGCAGCTGTAGACCTTGCCATGAAGCGCATTAAAGTGAAATACCGCGTGGAAACACCGGTTCTGGATATGCATACAGCCAAGGATAATCCGGTTCTGGTCCACCCGGAAGAGGACTGGGAATCCAAGTTCCCGGTTGGTGCAGATAACAAGCGGAACCTTGCAGCAAAAGGCCATGAGGAAATGGGAGATATTGACAAGGTTTTGTCAGAATGCAAATATACAGTAGATGAAGTTTATCACACAAAGGCTGATCAGCAGTGTATGATGGAGACCTTCCGTACATATTGTACCAAGGATTATTTCGGCAGGCTGAATGTGGTTTCCTCCACACAGGTACCGTTTCATCTTCGTCGAATCCTTGGAAATGCTCTTGGAATTCCATCCTCCAGGATCCGCGTGATCAAGCCTCGTATTGGCGGCGGCTTTGGAGCCAAGCAGACAGAGGTCTGTGAAATTTATCCGGCAATTGTTACCTGGATGACAGGACGTCCATCCAAAATCGTTTACAGCCGTTACGAATCCTTAATCTGCGCTTCTCCCCGTCATGAGATGGAAGTACACGTAAAAGTTGGTGCAGATGAAAAGGGAATCGTAAAAGGAATTAAAGTAGAGGCGCTTTCCAATGCTGGTGCATACGGAGATCACAGTCCTACAACCATCGGACTTACAGGTCATAAGGCAATTGCCCTGTACCGGAATCTGGAAGCCTATGCTTTTGACTATGAGGTTGTTTACACCAACGTGCAGGCATCCGGTGCATATCGTGGATATGGTGCCACACAGGGAATTTATGCAGTGGAATCCGCTGTTAATGAGCTGGCCCATAAGATGAATATGGATCCTGCAAGGATTCGTGAGTTGAATATGCCAATTGAAGGCGAGCCAATGTATGACTATGATGGAAACCTGACTCATACAGCAAGCTGTACGATGGATCGCTGCCTTGCCCGGGCCAAGGAGATGATCGGCTGGGATGAGAAATATCCATGCCGTGATATGGGAAATGGAAAAGTCCGCGGCGTAGGTCTTGCCATGGCGATGCAGGGCTCCTCTATTGCCAATGTAGACGTGGGAGGCGCAACCCTGAAGCTGAATGAGGACGCATCCTATACACTTTCCCTTGGATGTGCAGATATGGGTACAGGCTGTGATACCATTCTTTCCCAGATGGCAGCCGACTGTCTGGAAACAGAATTTGAGAATATTGTTGCATTTGGTGTGGATACGGATGTTTCTCCATATGACTCCGGTTCTTATGCATCTGCCACTACTTACGCTACAGGCAATGCAGTTATTAACGCCTGCAATGAGCTGAAAAAGAGGATTATCCGGCTGGGTGCTGAAATGCTGGGTGTAAGTCCTGAGGAAGCAGACTTTGATGGAAAGAAAGTCTACGCAGGGGAAAAAGAGGTCAGTCTTCAGGAGATTGCTTATAAGGGAACCTGCGGAAATACCCTGGAAATGCAGGTGACTGCCTCCTATTCTTCCCAGATTTCTCCGCCGCCTTATATGGTTGGGGCAGCAGAGGTGGAAGTAGACAAAGAGACAGGAAATATTGACCTGATCGATTATGTGGCAGTTGTAGACTGCGGAACTCCTATTAATCCCAATCTTGCCCGTGTGCAGACTGAGGGAGGAGTTGCCCAGGGAATCGGTATGGCACTTATGGAGAATGTGCAGTATTCCAAAGAAGGTAAGATTCGTGAGAATTCTTTCATGCAGTATAAAATCCCAAGCCGTGAGGATATTGGAAATATCCGGGTTGAGTTTGAGAGCAGCTATGAAAAGAGCGGTCCTTTTGGCGCCAAGTCCATCGGTGAGCTGGTAATCGATACCCCTTGTCCTGCAATTGCAGATGCGGTTTACAATGCTTCCGGTGTCCGGGTAAGAGAGCTGCCGATCACATCGGAGAAGGTTGCCATGGGAATTCTGAAAAAAGAACTGGAGAAATAATATATGGGATTTATTTTTAAGGGGATACTGGCAGTGATCTGGCTGCTGGTGGTTCCCTGCCTGGCAGGGGGATTCTATTTCCGCAGAGAAAAAAGAACCTGCAGTGAATATCTTCTGGCCGGTTATACACTGCTGTTTGCCATTACAGAGCTGCTTTCCCTTACCATGATTTTTACAAAGCAGCCACTTCATCTGCTGACCGTTACATATGGAGCGGTGGCAGGTGTGCTGGCATTTCTAGGTGTCTGGAGTCTTTATAAGAAGAGGCAGAAGGAAACCGGTGAAGGCGCTGGCATATATTGCGGCAGAAGGATAGAAGCGACTGGAATTTCCCCGGAGCTTGTGGTGGCAGGAATTCTGATTCTGTTCCAGCTTGTCATTGTGGTGCTTTATGCCCATATGGATGAAGATGATGCTTTTTATGTAGGAACAGCCACTACCGCGGTGGAAACCGATTCTCTTTATGCATATAATCCCTACACCGGGGCCGCTTACAATGTATTGCCAAGCCGTTACATTCTTTCTCCGTTTCCTGCATTTCTTGCCGTGACCAGCCGGTTATGCGGAGGGCTTCATCCAGCCATTGTGGCACATACTGTTTTTCCGGCGGTATTTGTTTTTCTGGCATATGTGGTGCTTTTTCAGTACAGCCGCATATTCTTCAAGGGAAAGGCTGGAGAACAGGGGATTTTTATGATCCTTTGTGCCGTGATCCTGTGGTTTTGCGGATATTCGGTATACAATTCAGAAATTTTTACAATGGGCAGGATCTGGCAGGGAAAAGCTGTGCTGGCAGGGGTATTTTTACCATTTTTATTTCTGCTCTGTATGGAGATTTTTATGCAGGAAAAACCGGAATACCCATGGAGCCTGGCTTTTCTGTCAAATGGAGCCTGCTGTCTGTTTTCCTCAATGGGAATCATGCTTGCCCCTCTTCTGATGGGAGTATTTGCTCTGCTTAGTCTGGTGAAATTCAGAGACGGAAGAAGATTCTTAAAGAGTGTAGTCTGCTGTCTGCCATCCCTGATACTTGGCGTGGTATACATTCTGGTATTTTAGGAGGTGGAGAGATGAAACGAGCACTTTTGGCTTCACTGGATGCCTGGCAGAAATACTGGGGGAACGGATTTTATGTCTATTTACTGCTGGCTGCATGTTTGTATTTCCTGGTATTCAGAAGAAAAAAAGAACGATCCAGAATTTTATCCGGCTATATTGTAGTTTTTCTTGCTGTGTTTTTCTGTCCGGTGACTGCTTATATTATACAGAAATGTATAGGACGGTCGGTTTACTGGAGAGTATTATGGATTCTTCCGGCAGTGCCGCTTATAGCTTATGCAGGAACCTGCCTGATAAAAAAGGTGGGAGCTTCCAGACCACGGCAGTACATACTTCTGATTTTTATTGCGGCAGTGCTGGCTTTTTGCGGAACTGGCCTGAATAAAGATGGTTTTTACAAAAAGGTTCAGAATGTACAGAAGATCCCTGATGAGGTAGTAAGCATCTGCAATCTGATCAATGAGCAGAAGGAAGAAAATGAAGAGATTTGCCTGGCAACGGATGACAAAATAGCTTCCTATGTGAGAGTTTATGATCCGTCTATCAAAATGCCTTACGGAAGAGGCGGTAAAGGAGCCTCTGGAAAAAAAGCTGCAAGATGGCTCCATAAACAGCTTGTGGCAGAAGTACCGGTGATCAAAAAGGTAGTAAAAAATGCAAAAAGACTGAAATGCAATTACCTGGTTTTTCCGGTTCCAAGCAAAAAGAAGCAGCTGTATATGGAAACAAAAGGGTTCTACCTGATTGGTCAGGTAAATGAGTACGGTATTTTCAAATATTATGAATAAAAGGGTTGCATTTACAGGGAAAAGCTGATACATTGAGTTTGTGAATAAACTGAATATGGGAAGTTATGATAGAGGCGCAGGCTTCATCAGTAATTTCAGCTGCAGAGACAGGTTGTGTGCAGATTATGGGCATACGCAGATACACGCTCTGGGTCGTATGGCGGACTGGTTGGAATGAAAGGGGAGACTGCCGAAGGATTTTTTCTCAGCCAGGAGAGAAGTTCTGGGCTGACGCAGAATATGCGGCAGACTGTCACTGTTGTGGAGCGCTATCTAAGGTATAGATCCTGTGAAGAATAAATGCCATGAATGTGTCCCCATAATGGGAGTACATTCATGGCTTTTTGCGTTAAAGAAGAGGAGGCTTTTAAGAAAACGCTCTGACCGGTTTGTGACTGGTCATCTGGTATTCAGGAAAAAAGAGGGAGGAAATCAATAATGAAGTACAATTGTAAAAAATTATCTGTTCTTTTTGCAGCTGTTATGATGTTTGTCCTGGCATGTCCGGCGACTGTTCTGGCAGCGGCAGAAGAGGAGGCTGGCACACCTGCTGTGTACGCTACTTTCTGGTCATTGATACCGCCAGTTGTGGCAATCGTTCTGGCATTGATCACAAAAGAGGTTTACAGTTCCCTGTTCCTTGGAATTTTAGTTGGAGCACTTTTGTACTCTGGCGGTAATTTTGAGGGAACGGTTAACCATATTTTTTCAGGCGGAATGATCAGTGTGTTATCATCCAGCAGTAACGTAGGTATTCTGGTGTTCCTGGTAATTCTTGGAACTATGGTCTGCCTGATGAACCGGGCTGGAGGATCAGCCGCTTTTGGCCGCTGGGCCGGCAAACACATCAAGACAAGAGTTGGGGCAGAACTGGCAACCATTTTGCTTGGAGTGCTGATTTTTATTGATGATTACTTCAACTGTCTGACGGTAGGCAGTGTTATGAGACCAATCACAGATCAGCACAATGTATCACGCGCGAAGCTGGCATACCTGATCGATGCCACAGCTGCGCCGGTATGTATCATTGCACCAATCTCATCCTGGGCAGCTGCTGTCAGCGGTTTTGTTCCGGGAGAGGATGGAATGTCCGTGTTTGTAAGAGCTATTCCCTATAACTATTATGCACTTCTTACGATTGTAATGATGGTATCCATGGTTTTGATGAAAGAAGAGTTTGGTGCTATGGGTGTGCATGAGTCCAATGCGTTAAAAGGGGATCTGTTTACCACAGCAGCCCGTCCTTATGCTTCAGGCGAAGGTGATGGACCGGTGAACCCAAGAGGAAAGGTTATGGATCTTCTGATCCCTATCATCTCTCTGGTTATCTGCTGTGTAATTGGTATGATCTATACTGGAGGGTTTTTCAGCGGTACAGATTTTGTAACTGCTTTTTCACAGAGTGATGCTTCTGTCGGACTGGTGCTTGGAAGCTTCTTCGGTCTGGTGATCACCATTCTTCTTTATATGGTGCGCAGAGTGCTGTCCTTCCGCGATTGTATGGCATGTATTCCGGAGGGCTTTAAGTCCATGGTACCGGCGATCCTGATCCTCACTTTTGCATGGACCTTAAAGAGTATGACGGACAGTCTGGGCGCTGCTGAGTTTGTTGCGGAAATGGTGAAGTCTTCAGCAGAAGGACTGGTAAATATGCTTCCGGCTATTATATTCCTGGTAGCCTGCTTCCTGGCATTTGCTACTGGTACTTCATGGGGAACCTTTGGTATTCTGATCCCGATTGTGGTTCATGTATTTGAAAACACACCGGGAGACTTGATGATCATTTCCATCTCTGCCTGTATGGCTGGTGCTGTTTGCGGTGACCATTGTTCTCCGATTTCGGATACGACTATTATGGCCTCCGCGGGAGCTCAGTGTGATCATGTAAATCATGTGTCAACCCAGCTGCCTTATGCCATTGTGGCAGCAGTGGTATCCTTTGTAACTTACATTTTCGCCGGCTTTATCCAGAGCCCGCTGTGCCTGATCATCGGTGTAGCACTGATGATGGGAGCTATGTGTGTTGTGAAAATGAAGTTCTCAGATCTGAAAACGGAATAAAGAAGGTTTTCTTATTGGAAAAATAAGAAAAAATGTGGAAGCCGGGATGGATTTTCCTGTGTAATGCCTGCGGCAGTGTGGAAGAATTTACAGTGTCTGCAGAGTATTGACGGGGAAATTGTCCTGGCTTTTTTGCATGCTTCTATCTTCTTTATTGGCTGCTTAATATTCGCTTTGGAGCGTGTGTGGAGAAGGTTTTTTGCAAGATGTGCATTACACTTTGCGGGAAAGCTTTTTTAAATGTGTTCTAGAGCTTGGGGCAAGGTTTGCCTTGCATATGCCCGGGAAAAACTATATAATGGAAAAATGGACGAAAAAATCAGAATCAACAAATACTTAAGCGAAGCGGGATTCTGTTCAAGACGTGAGGCTGACAGCCTGATCCGGAACGGACGGGTGACGGTGGAAGGTCATGTGGCAGAACCGGGAGAAAGGATTACAACAGATACAGTTGTATTTGTGGATGGTAAGCCTGTGAAAAAAGTAGAAAAAAAAGTTCTGCTTTTATTCCATAAGCCTCGTGGTGTAGTGTGCAGCACCAGAAAACAGCGCCAGGAGACCACAGTTACGGAGTATCTGAATTATCCAGTTCGAATTTATCCTATAGGACGCCTTGACAAGGAATCCGAAGGGCTTTTGCTTTTAACAAACCAGGGAGATCTGGTAAATAAGATCATGCGTGCGGGGAACTACCACGAGAAGGAATATCTGGTAACTGTAAATAAGCAAGTTGACAGTGACTTTGTGAAAAAAATGTCATCTGGAATTCCTATTCTGGATACCATTACCCGTCCGTGTTTTGTGGAAAAAACAGGGAGAAATTCTTTTCGGATTATTCTTACCCAGGGATTGAACCGGCAGATCCGCCGAATGTGTGAATATCTGGGATATCAGGTGCTTAGTCTGAAGCGCGTACGAATCATGGAACTGACAATAGATGGCTTGAAAGAGGGCGAGTACAGAGAAGCCACCCAGGAGGAGTGGAAGAAGCTGGAACGTGGAATTGCAGATTCCTCCCAGCTTCCCGCAGCCAGAAGGCAGGACAGTGTGCCTGTATTTTCCAAAAAACAGGGAAGAGACAGCATTCCCTTTTCTTCAATTCCAGAAGAAAAAAGGCAAAATAAGCCAGCTGCTTCCCGCACTATTTCAGAAAAAAGGCAGTCTGTTTCACAGAGGAAGTCTGCTTGCAGTAATTATAACAGTAAAACAGGAGGACATCATGGAAAATTCTCTACAGCGAATGAAAGAACTGGTAGAAAAGCTGGATCAGGCCGCGAAGGCATATTACCAGGAAGACAGGGAAATCATGAGCAATCAGGAGTACGACAGCCTGTACGACCAGCTGGAGCAGCTGGAAAAAGAAACCGGCACTGTACTCACAAATAGTCCTACTGTCCGCGTAGGATACGAGGCAGTTAATGAACTTCCGAAGGAAGAACATCCAAGCCCCATGCTATCCCTTGATAAGACAAAAGACAGGGAAGTGCTTCGTGGATTTATAGGAAATCACAAATGCCTTTTATCCTGGAAACTGGACGGCCTGACCATTGTTCTTACTTATGAGAACGGTGAGCTTGTGAAAGCGGTAACAAGGGGGAATGGAATTGTAGGTGAGGTTATTACCAACAATGCCAGAGTGTTTAAGAATATTCCTCTTCGCATCCCTTATAAAGGTCAGCTGGTGCTTCGGGGTGAAGCGATTATCACTTATTCTGAGTTTGAGCGGATCAACGAGACTATAGGTGATGCAGATGCCAAATATAAGAACCCGCGGAATCTTTGCAGTGGTTCCGTGCGTCAGCTGAATAACGAGATTACGGCGAAACGAAATGTGCGTTTTTATGCCTTTGCCCTGGTAAGTGCACAGGATGTGGATTTTTCTAATTCCAGGGAGCAGCAGTTTATCTGGCTGAAGAAACAGGGCTTTGAGGTGGTGGAATATAAGGTGGTTACCTCTGAAAGTCTGGATGAAGCCATGGATTATTTTTCCAAGACAATTGTAAACAACGATTTTCCATCAGACGGACTGGTTGTGACCTATGATGACATCGCCTATGGGGAGTCTTTGGGGAGTACTGCGAAATTTCCGCGAAATTCCTTTGCTTTTAAATGGGCGGATGAAATGCGGGAAACCAGGCTGGTGGATATGGAATGGAGTCCGTCAAGAACCGGACTGATTAATCCGGTTGCAATTTTTGAACCAGTGGAGCTGGAAGGTACTACAGTAAGCCGCGCCAGCGTGCACAATATCAGCATTGTGAAGGAACTGCAGCTTGGAATTGGAGATACCATTAAAGTGTACAAAGCCAATATGATCATTCCCCAGATTGCAGAGAATCTTACAAGAAGCGGCAATCTGGTAATTCCGGATAAATGTCCGGTGTGTGGTCAGGAGGCGCGTATCCGCAAGGAAAACGATGTGGAGACATTATACTGCATGAATCCGGACTGTGTTGCCAAGAAGATTAAGTCCTTCAGCCTTTTTACCAGCCGTGATGCCATGAATATTGACGGACTTTCAGAGGCAACTCTGGAGAAGTTTATTGCAATGGGATTTATTCATAATTTTGGTGATATTTTTGAAATTGGAAAATATAAAGATCAGATCGTAGAAATGGAAGGATTTGGTCAGAAGTCTTTTGATAATCTGATGGTGAGTCTGGAGAAAGCGAAAAAAACTACTCTTGCCAAGGTGATCTACAGTCTTGGGATTACAGGTATCGGTCTTGCAAATGCCAAGGTGATCTGTAAATATTTTGACGATGATATAGAGAAAATCCGCCATGCGGATGAAGAAGAGATCAGCGCGATTGAAGGAATCGGTCCGGTAATCGCCGGAAGTATGGCTGATTATTTTAAGAGCGCAGAGAATAATCAGAAGCTGGATCATCTGCTCAGTCATCTTCATCTGGTTCATGAGGAGACTTCAGCAGAACAGGTTTTTGCAGGGAAAACCTTTGTTATTACAGGCAGTGTGGAGCATTTTTCCAACCGGTCTGAAGCAAAGGAATTTATCGAAGCCCGCGGCGGTAAGGTGACCGGCTCTGTAACAAAGAAAACAGACTATCTGATTAATAACGATAAAACATCTGCTTCTTCCAAGAACAAGAAGGCTCAGGAACTGGGAATCCCGATTTTGTCGGAGGAGGATTTCCTGGAGCTGGCGGGGATTTAAAAGAAAATTTGGGTAATCTGTACGTTGTACTTTGCGGTATATTTTGCAGAATGCCTTTTGGTAATCTGTGTTTTTGGCTTACTTCGTTTACAGCAATCCCCTTTGCGATGCATAAAAATCATGCAATCCCATGATCTCGTGACGAGGTTTTCGGGTTTTCTGTGAACTTTGTTTATAAAAAACACCTCGCGGAACGTTACCAGTGAACAGTAACTTTTTCATAACTTGCTTGTGCCTTGAGCGAAGCGAAAGGAATGACAAAAAGTATGTATAATAGTAGGAGGAAATTGCAATGCCAATTAAAATACAAAGTGATCTCCCGGTAAAGGAGATTCTGGAAAAAGAAAACCTGTTTGTTATGGATGAGAACCGTGCTATGCACCAGGATATCCGTCCGATTTATATTCTGATCTTAAATTTAATGCCACTGAAAGAGGAAACCGAGCTTCAGCTTCTTCGCTCCCTTTCCAATACTCCTCTGCAGGTTGACGTAAGCTTTATGGCAGTGGAGTCCCATCAGGCGAAAAACACTTCCAGGAGTCATCTGAACAAATTTTATCAGACTTTTTCTGAACTGAAAGATAAGAAGTTTGATGGAATGATCATTACAGGAGCACCGGTAGAGCAGATGGAGTTTGAAGAGGTTGATTACTGGGAGGAAGTTACCCAGATCATGGACTGGTCCGAGACCCATGTGACATCCACTATTTTCCTGTGCTGGGCTGCTCAGGCTGCGCTCTACCATTTTTATGGACTGAAGAAACGTAAGCTGGATAAAAAAATGTTTGGCCTTTTCTGGCACAAGGTAATGAACCGCAAAATTCCGCTGGTCAGAGGGTTCGATGATATATTTCTGGCACCGCATTCCCGACATACAGAAGTTCCTATTGAAGCTGTACACGCCTGCAAAGACCTTACTGTCCTTGCAGAATCCGACGAAGCAGGTCTTTTTCTTGCCATGGCAGAAGACGGCCGCAAGATTTTTGTAATGGGTCACCCGGAATACGACCGTGTCACCCTGGACGGCGAGTACAAACGCGATCTTGGCAAAGATCTCCCTATTGAAATGCCTGAAAACTACTACCGCGACAACAACCCTGAAAACGGTCCGCTTCTGATGTGGAGAGCCCATGCCAACAATCTGTATACAAACTGGCTGAATTATTACGTCTATCAGAGCACCCCATACGACCTGTACGGAACACCTGATTTTTCCAGTATTTCCAGGGGTTAAGAGAGTTGCGCATTTCACGTAAATTATTATAATTTCACGCTATTTATTACGAAAATGGAGTAAAAATGGAGTACTAGAGGTGTGAAAATGGGGTATCAAAATAAGAATGTAAAAGGTGTGTAAATGAATATTTTTTATAAATTTTGATGAATAAAAATACATGAATAAGTCCATGGGTTATTTGATAACTTATGGGCTTATTTTAGTGTTTGGGACAATTTTTAGCCCAGATATTATTGGGCTTTGTTTTTAGAAAAAGAGAAGATGCATTATTGGTGCGATTGTATTTCAATGTGGTTCTTATTTCAAATCAAAAAAATCTTAAAAAAATCGCATTTTTTTTCCATTTTTTTACACATTTCGACAAGTAATTCCATTATTTATAATAGGAGAGTATAGTACCACTCCATAAAATTAGAAACGGAGGAATCAAAAATGTGGCATTTTTGGCTTTTTTTCTGGATCCTGCTGGCAGTGGTAATTATACTCATGTATTGCTGCCTTGTTAGAGCTGGAAAAATGGACGACGAAATGGAGAAGGCGTTTAGAAAATTAAATGAAAAGAGAAAGGATGAGACAGAGCTGTGGCAAGGGGAAGATCAGGAGTAATTTCGAAGGAATATAAGGGGGAAGAAAATACTGCCTATCATGATGTAATAAAACTTTTTAAAATTTACCGGGCGGTAAACTGGCAGATGCAAATAAAAATTAATCAGGTTAAGCGACGATTCCATATGGAGTATGGAACCGATGTTGATGAATTTTTAGATAGTATATATCAAGCTGGAATGGACGTGGAAAGAGATTTAGCATCTGAAAAAGAGCGCGTAGAGGCCATCAACCGATCAAACCAATATTTGCGTTTGATTGATGAGGCTGTAGATCTTATGAGAAGATATCACCCACAGGGAGAGCGTTACTATTGGGTACTTTATTATAGCTATCTATCATCAACGAAACCAGAAAACATTGATGAAATCCTGGATAAGCTGGAACCACATTTTCCGCAATATGCAAGAGTCCACAGGACTACGTATTTCCGTTGGCGTGAACAGGCTTTTGAAGCCGTAGGAAGTATATTGTGGGGTTACGAAGGGGAAAGTGAGCGTGTATTGAAACTGGTTTGCGAAGATTACGAAGAAAAATAATTATTTCTAAAATCCTATTGACACAGATTTTCCAAAATCTCTATAGTTAAATTGCAAGGACGCAAAAAAGGCGTATAGCAATACTATATTCGGATTTTGAAAGGAGAAATACATATGATTATTTCAGTGGATACCGGTAACAAACACATGAAAACAGAGAACTGTGAGTTCAATTCCGGGGTGGAAATTTTGGATACACTGCCAGGAGATATGGAAGAGGTGATTGAGTACGAGGGGAAATATTATGTGACAACCAACAGACGAATTTCGTATATGGAAGATAAAATTGCTGACGAACGATATTTCATTTTGACGTTATTTGCTATTGCAAAAGAGTTATCTTATCGAGAAAAAAACGAAGGCTTACTTTCACAAAATTTACAGGAGATTGAGCTTCTGGTAGGACTGCCGCCTGCGCATTATGGGAAACAGCGGAAAAAATTCAGGGAGTATTTTTATCGGAATGGTGAAGTGATTGAATTTGCCTATAAAGGAATTCCATACCGAATTGTTTTTAAAGAGGTAAAAGTCTACATACAGGCATATGCAGCTTATTGTCTTCTGGCGGTGAAGAAACAGTTATCGGTAGTACCGAAGGTCTTACTGATTGATATTGGTGGGTTTACCGTCGATTACATGGTTTTAAGGTTCGGACAGCTTGAAATGGAGTATGTCGATTCTTTAGAAAACGGCATAATCCGGTTGTATAACACTATAAAAGCTGCGATACGACAAAAATACAGTATTCTTTTAGATGAAGAGGACATTGATAATATCATTCTGGAAAGAGGCGGTGTCTATAAAACAGAACTAAAAGAACGTGTACGTGAGATTGCAATTGGTTACGTGACAGAATTGCTTGGCAGGTTTCGTGAGCTTGGAATTGACTTTAATACCACGCAGACCATATTTCTTGGTGGTGGCTCTATCTTAATGGCAGAATTTATTCAAATTGTATGGAAACGATATGGTGGGGAATACAGCGTTATTAATGATACAAAGGCAAATGCAAAGGGATACCGCCTACAGTATCAGGTTGAGAAAAAGGAGGAGCGTAAATGAGTAAGAAAAATGAGTACCGTTTCAATTTACGCTTTGATGAAACAGATGAAGACCATCGGAAAGTCTGCCAGTTTTTGAATGACTATTGTGGTAGCAGAAAGAAAGCGCGTTATATTGTTAAAGCGGTATTGGCTTACTGGAAATTAGAAAATAAGTCAATTGAATTGACATCAAAACCACAAGTTATCTCTGCTTTGCCAAAGGAACAGTCAGTTCCTTTGGCGGTAGAAGAGGAAAATAATAAGGAAGATCACTTTGTAAGCATAGACGGAGACTATGAAGCGGATGAAGCAGAGGTATCATTGATGCTGAAGAACTACCAGATGTTTAATAATTCGGAAGAATAAGAAAGAAGGTATGTGTAGTGCTGAATCTTAAAATATTAAGTGTTATTTGCGGTATCGAACTTGTTGGAGCAATAGGGAATGTTATGGGGGTTGCAGCAGCAAATGAAATTTTGCTTGGAGGCACCTGCTTACTGGCAGGTTATACTGTTTATTTAGGAACTGAAAATTTTCAAAAGAAAACATGCCCGGAGTGTAAAAGTAAAATTAGAAAGGCATATAGAATTTGCCCGGAATGTGGACATCTTTTTCAGAAAGGGCTGTCAGAAGAACAATTGACAGATGTTATTGAAAAGGAAAAAGAAGACGATATGAGCTTCGAGCAGATTGATAGGGTATTTGAAAAAGTAGACACTCTTTCAATAGAAGAAATCAAGGCCTATGATTCAGAACTGGATGATTTTCTAAGAAAATAGTATTTTGGGTGTTTGGCTTGGCTGTAAAAGAAAGTGTTAAATTGCATAAATTAATTATACAAAAATTGTGAAAATTCTATGAAATAATGATACCAAAGATTTTTTGAATCGTATTATATATAGAATGTAAAAGACAATATAATTCCTGGTTTCATGTTAATGTTTGCGATTATCACTATTGCGGCATGGATCAATCAGGCAGGAGGAAACAAAAAATTCATAAAACGCAGAAGGATACTCAACATTACCTGGTTTGTGCGGACTACTGGAAAGCTATTTCAGTAGTCTGTTTTAATTGTAAAAGTCGTTGTTATTATGACAAATTGCAAAGGGCTCCGCCAGCTGAAGAAGGTTTTACAGGATTACAAATTAGGGGGCAATAATGCCAGATAAAATAGATAAAGAACTAAAGAGAAAGTTTGGAGCGTATTTAAAAGTTGCAATATTGAACGCTAAAAAAGAATACCTGATAGAGCTGAATAAAATAATCAAAACAGAGACATCTTTGGATGAGGTTGATTCTATTGAGGATAAGGCTGCAGAACGCATGTTAGAGAATGTCTGTATTGATTATAAAATCAAAGATGGTGAAGAATTTCATGCGAGAGACGTATTAAATAGTATTGAGGATCCCACGCTCTATTCTGCCATTTCTGCTTTAAATACACTTCAGATTGAGATATTAGTATTGCGGTGTATTGGAAGTAAAACTTTTCGTGAAATTGGGGAACTTGTAGAAATCAGTGAGTTACATGCTAAAGATATATATTTCAATACACTTACAAAACTAAGAAAAATCATAGGAGAAAAATAGATATGAGATTTAGGGAACTTCTTAACAGGGCAAAAACGATGGATGATACTGCGATGGTTCAGATATTAGAATTATATAATCCGCTATTATATAAATATGCAAACGTAAACAGTCGATTTGATCAAGATTTATATGAGGAGTTTGTATACCGTTTGATTATATGTGTTGTGAAGTTCCCATATTAATAAATATAATAATGCAATATATTGTATTATATGGTTGACAAAATAACTATATATAGATATTATAAATATGTAATCATTTTTGTTTCTGGATTCAGAAACAGATATTTTGTTCAGGCTTATGGTCTGGAGAAAAATTTTAACCAATCATATGTACAAATAAAAGCATAGAAAGACATTGATTTATTTGAAGAATGAATGTCGGTTCTGTGCTTTTTTTGTGCGCAAAAAAGGAGGTGGCTTAGTTGAAAAATTATCAGAAAGGAGGAAAGCGAATGAAATTTAAGCCCATGGTAGTATTATATGGATCTGTGATGCAGCCATTGAAAGAAGGACAGAAAGCTCACTACTGTCAGAATGGATTGTGGCGTTCAACTGGAAAAATCATGCGAGTATTGGAGCAGAATGATGAACGTGTAAAGTTTGAGACAGATACAGTTTGCTACTGTATTAATTTCTATGAGGAGGGCACTGGTGTTGTAGCACTGGCTGCATAGGGACGAACCTACGGATATTTTCTTTCAATATCCGTAGGTTAATGGAGCTGAATAAATGTACATTCTTCAGGATGAATTGAAATTAAATGAGTGGCAATTTAGTCAGCGGAAATACCTGCCCTATGAAATAAAAGTGAAGCTTGCAGAAGCGAGAATACGTGAATGGTATGAAAACTGGTATGGAGAGGTATATCTAAGTTATTCTGGTGGGGTGGATAGCACAGCGCTTTTATATATGATACGAAAAGTATTAGGGGATGAGATACCAGCTGTATTTTCGAACACAGGCCTGGAATTCCCAGAAATTGTACGGCACGCACGTAAGGCAAGTGGTAACTATGTAGAAATTTATCCTAAATGGAAGTCTGGGAAACGGGCTTATTTTTCGGAAGTTGTGGATCAATTTGGTTTTCCTCTTATATCAAAGGAGACTGCGCTCAAAGTACGTAAACTTCGTCATGGTAATTTGAGTGACCGTTATCGTAACTATTTGCTATATGGGGATGAGCGTGGGAAATTTGGCGTATTAGCTAAGAAATGGCGATTTTTTCTTGCTACGGAATATGAGATAAGTGAAAAATGCTGTATTATTTTGAAAAAGGAACCATTTGCCAGATACGAAAGAGAAACTGGCAGGAAGCCTTATATTGGAATTACGCAAGATGAAAGCTTTGTAAGAGGACATTTGTACGCTAAAACAGGATGCAATGTTTATACTGGATCTACTATAAAAAGTCAGCCACTTGGTCCCTGGACAAGGCCAGATGTGTTACGTTATATTGTGGAACATGATATTGAAATCAGTTCTGCATACGGAGATATCTGGCAGGATGAGTTTGGACAGTACTATACAACTGGTGAACAAAGAACTGGTTGTATGTTCTGTGGCTTCGGCGCACATTTAGAGGCTGAACCAAACCGCTTTCAAAGGATGCTTGTTACACATCCAAATCACTATAATATTTGCATGAACTTAAAAAATAATGGAGTACGGTATGAAGATGCTTTGCATGATTGCGGAATACCAACAAAAACATGGGAGCAGGCAGGTCAATTGAGTCTTGATTTGAAAAATGCTGCTTAGAATGAAAACAGCCCGGTGGATAATACCGGGCTTATTTTGATTCTTCCAGGCCTTCGAAAAATGCGTCGAAGGAACAGTTATATATTTTCTTTAATTCCAATAGAACACTAATCTTAACATTGAGCTCTCCATTCTCATATTTGGCATAAGTTGTGTGGCCAATGTCACAGCCATTTCGTTGAAGCATGGCACATAGCTTTTCCTGGGAGATTCCGTAATTGTTGCGGAGCTTCTGAAGGTTTGGTCCAATGCTGATATCACATCTTAGTTTTTGTTCCATAATGCAATTCCCCTTTTTGACCAGTATAGGTGTCAATGTTGATGTTTCTATTTTATGAAAAAAGAAAAAATTATATTGTCCGTTATACTGGTCAAAACAAGGGAAAAGTGATATAGTAATAAAAAATATGGAAGGAATACAGATAAGCTATTTTACCTGTATATGAAAATGAAAAATGAAATTTGAAGCATTTTATAAGGAAGCATATGATGCAGAAATGGAAGAGCTATTTTCTGATCATGCTTCAGAAACAGAAAATAAGCCATCAAAGGATTCCTGTGATTTGTTAATGAAAAAAGCAGATCTGGAGTTTTCTCAGTACAAGTTAGTGAAAAGTGAAAAATGTTATGATTATTTGCTGGGAAATCTTTATCCAAAAGCTGCCGAGATTGCAAAGATGCAGGGCGGAAATCTGATATTAGACATTGATGAAGAGAGGCACACAGGAAAGCTGGAATACTGGGGAGCTTTTTTGATGAGTACATCGGGAGACACACTTCTAATGGATTTTCTTGTATCTGCAATGACAATGGCAGATCAGTTTTCATTTGAGGTAAAAGACTCTCTTTTACATTTGGAGTTTTTCTTTGAATTATATAATCTGGTAAAGATGAAAAATTATTCCAAGGAGATTGAACAGCTGGGACTAAAAATCAAAAAGTTAAATACACGGTAGTGTTTTGCTATCCAAATGAAGCTATAATGCAACCGTTATGGAATTGACATATGATTTCGTAACGAATAGAATAATACTATAAAGTTCTGTGCATGCGGAACCTGGTGCATGAGAGAGCCAGGAACTTTATAAAAAGTATGAAAAGACAGCCATTAGAAAAGTGGTTGTCTTTTTTTTCGCGTGTGTCCAGCAAAGCTGGACTACACTTGCCGGTGTAAGTCCGGTCACGGTAA
>OJAG01000954.1_pt1 | contig 19685 bp, 7 predicted proteins | sample 1589021 | NCBI WGS metagenome assembly OJAG01 (sample SAMN03283264) | human gut metagenome | biome: human-associated habitat; material: feces | host: Homo sapiens | place: USA | collected 2013 | reverse complement strand
GCAAGCAGATGGCGTGCAAAGTCGCCAGACGCTCTTTGTGCGGTATTGCCTTAATGGGAAATACGGTGCAACTTGCCCTTGACAAAAACAAACCCGCCCCGACAGAAATACCTGTCGGGGCGGGTTTTGCGGCATCAGAACAATTTCACCTGTTCCGTTACAGCCGGTTTACTTTTTCTTACGCTTGCAGCCTGCCACGATTGCCGCTGCCAGTGCAATGCCTGCCGGAATGATGACTACCGGCAACGCTTCGCCTGTCTTTGGCGTGGAGGAGATTTTTGTGTTGCTTCTGCTGCTGGAAGAAGACGAACCGGAACTGCTTCTGATCACCGTGGTCGTCTGGCTTCCGCCAGCTGCTGTTGTTGTGCCGGAGCCGCCACTGCCTGCGGTCGTACCGGTACCGCTTTCTCCAGTCACGGTCGTGGTTTCCGTAGAAGCCGTGGTCGTGGTGGAAACGGACGGGGTATGCTCGCCGTTGCCGGCGGTGGTATTCTTCGCAGTAGTTGTGGTTGCTTCCGTAGTCGTTGTGGTTTCTTCGGTAGTTTCCGTTGTGGTGGTTTCAGTACCAACGTACTCATCGATCATCACAATGGCTCTGCCGTCCGGATTTGCCGTTACCACAGCATTTTCCACGCTCCAGCTGCCGTCTTCATTCAGGCTGACGCCAACAAACAGTACCAGTGTACCGTCTTCATTCAGCTGGAAATAGATCGGTTCTGCAACGAGGTAATCTGCCGGAGCCAGTGTTTCGGTCAGGCAGTACGGTGTGTTCGGCTGGATTCCGGCAAAGACATGCGATACGCCTTCTTCGGATACCCACTGATCGATCACATTGCCGCTCTGATCGGTAATGTTCAGAGATGCTCCGCCGATCTCATTGCCGCCCACGTCACACTTGCGGATCACATAGCCGTCCGGCTGTTCGGTGGTGGTGACAATTGTAGTTGTCGTTTCCTCCGTTGTCGTGGTGGCTTCTGTGGTTTCCTCTGTGGTAGTTTCAACAGTGGTTTCTTCTGTCGTGGTAGTCGTTGCTTCGATGGTTGTCGTAGCTGCTGTTGTGACAGTTGTTTCTGCGGTAGTCACTGTGCTTGCCGCGGTAGTGCTGGTTTCGGTCACCGTTTCCGCAGTCGTTCCTGCGGCAGTTGTGGTGGTCGATGCTGCACTGGTTTCCGTAGAAGCACTTGCTGTTGTAACAGTGGTTTTGGCGGTTGTGGTATCTGTGGTAGTTCCGTTGGTAGAAGTAGTAGTCGGACCTGCACTGGTTTCCGTGGTGCTTCCACTGGTTGCCAGTGTGGTGTCTGTTGTCACTTCGGTGGTGGTTTCGCTGGTAGAAGTGGTAGTCGGGCCTGCACTGGTTTCCGTGGTGTTTCCGCTGGTTGCCAGTGTGGTGCCTGTTGTCACTTCGGTAGTGGTTTCACTGGTAGAAGTGGTAGTCGGGCCTGCACTGGTTTCCGTAGTGTTTCCACTGGTTGCCAGTGTGGTGTCTGTTGTCACTTCGGTGGTGGTTCCACTGGTTTTCGATGTAGTTGTTACAGTTGAAACTGTGGTAACTGTACCAGTTCCCGTAGTGGTTTCTGTGTCAGATGTTGTACTGCTTTCGCTGGTTGAAGTAGTTGTTGTGGTTGTTGTAGTCGTTTCCGAAGTCGATGTTGTAGTAATCGCAGGCTGTTCCGCATCGCAGACCAGAATCTGTCCTGCGGTCTTGTCGTAGTAGTAATAGCCCTTGGTCGCCTTGTCATTCAGGTTGTCTGCGTCACCGGTGGTGTCTGTGACAACACCGTTTTCCACAGTAAAGGTCATTGTTGATTCGATTACCGTGTAGGTTTTTTTGGTTTCTGCGTCTGTAAAGGCATCGCCGGTTTCTTTCAGTGTGTATTTGCCGTCCGGCAGCTTGCTCAAAATAGCATCTGTCTTGCCGGAAGTCCATGTAATGGAATCTGCGGTTCTGCTGTCCACACGGATATTTGCTGTCACACCGTCCAGCGTTGCTCCGCTTTCGTCCGGATTTGTCAGTTTCAGGGTCAACTTTGCTCCGGTGACTTCCTGCTTTCCGGTGATGTCCTTCTTGGCAATGGTAAGCTTGGAAACCTCGTCCTGAATGGTTGTGGTTCCGGTCACCTTGCCGTCTGTTCCAATGGTGAAGGTTTCTTCTGCGGTGTACAGCTGATAGCCGTCCGGTGCATTGGTTTCCTTCAGCTGATAGCTGCCTGCCGGCAGTCCGGTGATGATCGTTGCATCTTCTCCGGAAACAAACTGAATGGTCTTGCCGTCTGCACTGATGCTGTAATCTGTTCCCTTGACCAGTACTGTCTTGTTCCCGTTCTTATCGGTTCTGGACAGTTCCAGTTTCGTGGTATCCAGCACGTTTTCTGCGGTGATCTCCAGTGTTGCACCGGCTACTTCCGCACCGCTTCCTGCGTCCTGCTTGCTGATCGATACGACGTTGACAGCTTCCGCATCGCAGACCAGAATTTCTTCCTTGGTCTTATCGTAGTAATAATAACCCTCGGTCGCCTTGTCATTCAGTTTGTCTGCGTCACCGGTGGTGCTTGTGACAACACCGTTTTTCACAGTAAAGGTCATCGTTGATTCGATTACCGTGTAGGTCTTTCCGGTTTCTGTGTCTGTAAAGGCATCGCCGCTTTCTCCCAGAGTATAGGTGCCGTCCGGCAGCTTGCTCAAAATAGCATCTGTCTTGCCGGAAGTCCATGTAATGGAATCTGCGGTTCTGCTGTCCACACGGATATTTGCTGTCACACCGTCCAGCGTTGCTCCGCTTTCGTCCGGATTTGTCAGGGTCAGGGTCAGCTTTGCTCCGGTGACTTCCTGCTGTCCGGTGATGTCCTTCTTGGCAATGGTGAGCTTGGAGGCAGCATCTTCCATGACAACCTTATTGTCGTCCTTGGTCAGTCCGTTTACCGTTCCGACTTTGCCGTCAGTTCCGACCTCGAAGGTCATCTCCTCGGTCTTTTTGGTGAAGCCGTCCGGTGCGGTGGTTTCTTCCAGCGTGTACACGCCTGCCGGCAGATTTTCCAGTGTCACACCGCCCTTGGCTTTGTCCGAAGTCCATGTAATGGTGTTGCCGCTGGTTTCGATTCCAGCAGTGCTGCCGTCACTGTAGGAGCCCTTGACCTTGCTCAGGTCTGTTCCTGCCGGTGCAGTCAGTTTCAGTACGGCTCCGGTGAGTTCTTCTCCGCCGCCGACTGCCTGCTTGCTGATCGTCACGCTGGGCTTCTGACCGTCCTTCATGGTAATGTCGTTGCCGGAAACGTCATATTCTGTGGTTCCCGTTGCATCAACTACACCGTTTTTAATGGTAAAGGTGAAGTCTGTGCTTACCTTGTTGTAGCCGTCCGGTGCAACTACCTCCGTCATGGTGTAGGTGCCGTCCGGCAGTCCGGTGATGTCGGTCTTGTTTTTGCCGTCAGAAATAAAGGTCAGTTCCTTGCTGGTCAGCTGGTACTGAGATTCGTCGTCCACGCTGTCCGACTTGGTGAAGGTGGTTCCCGTTCTGGAGAGTTCTACCAGAGCTTCGTTCCAGCTGCCGTCTGTCTTGGTAATGGTAATCTTTGCACCAGCCAGTTCCTTCAGAGAGGCGATGTCTTTCTTGCTGACGCTGATCTGCGACCGGTTGATGACAGTCAGTCCGTTTTCCGTCAGTGAGAAATTGCTGCCGTTGATCGGGTTGCCCTGTGCATCTGTGGTGACAATATAGCCCGCTGCATTGACTGTAAAGGAAATGCTTACCGGTGCATAGCCTGTCATGGGCTTTTCTGTCAGGGTATATTCACCCTCTGCCAGTCCTGTGAATTTCTTAGAACCTGTGTCAGATGTCCACGTCTTGCTGTAGCCGTTAGGACCGGTCAGTGTCATTTCACAGCCTGCCATAGCGTTGCCCTTGACATCTGTTTTTGCAAAGGACAATTCCACTTGTGTGGTATTGGCATCAGTAATGACCTTTTCGCCCGGAATACCCGGCAGCAGGTCTACCCGACTGCTGTTGCCGGAGTAGGTAGCGAGGAATGTCTTGCTGCTGCCTGCCGATTTCACTGTGGTTGTGCTGTCATTTTCCACGCGTTTGCCGTCTGCGTCCAGTTCAAAGACGTAGTAAGTCTTGCTGCTGTCCAGTCCATCAAAAGTGACAGACTTTTTGCCCTTGTCGCCGGCAGCAATGGTAATTGGCTCTACCTTTGCCGTGCCTGTAGCATCCTTTACCGGCTCATAACTGCCGTCTGCGTTCAACGTAAACAGGCCTACTTTAATTGCATGGTCAACTGCCGGTTTGCCGTCCTCGGTAGCGATCTTCGTTACCTTGATCTGAGCCGGATTCTTGGTGGTGTTTGTGATAATGGTGTTTGCCTGCGGTGCGTCCTTGGTCAGGGTAAGTGCCGCAACCTTACTGTCATCATCACAGCAGTCATAAGAAACGTAGAATGTCGTATCTGTTTTTGTAGTGGAATTCTTGGGATCGAGAACAACAGGCATCTGGAAAGAAGCACCGTTTGCGATCTGTTCGTCTGCATCGTTCAACTCAAAGATATAGTACGGGGTATCTGCTTTCAGATTGTCGAAGGTGACATCTGCACCAGCCACTACAGTTTTCTTTTCGACCAATGTGTCATTCTCAGTGAACAGTCCCACAGAGAATGCAGGTGTGCTCTTGACATCATCTGCGATCAGCACCTTGCTGACGGTGATGCTGTAGTCGATCTCCTCGGTGTTGGTGATCTCAGTTTTGCCGTCTGCCTGTACTGCCGCCGGTGCTGCCGGTTCGGAGGTATAGCGGATACCGCTGTCTGAGGTGTATTTTGCAAAGTCTGTATCTGCCAGAACGCCGTTGGCATTAGTTTCCAGCACGTAGAAATCCATACCCTTGGGCACGTTTTCAAATGTAACTTTCTTTGAGTCTGCCTCGGTAAAGGTCAGGGACTGCACCGGTGCTTCCTCATAGCGAACATAATCGCCTGCCGCATTCTCGGTGAACAGGGCAAAATAGAAGGTATCGCCGGTGACGTTTCCGCCTTCCACGCCTGCCAGTGTCTTGGTCAGCGTGATATCGCCCGTATTTTTGGTATTGGTCACGTCAACAGTCTGGTTCGTTGTGGCATCAGTGGAGATCACATTGTCTTTGTCTTTGTATGCCGGTGTGTAGTTGCGAATCTGATTGCCCTTGGCATCTGTTTCCAGCAGGTAAACGTTGTTGGCGTTGTTGGTCTGCTGCTTGATCGAGGACAGGTCTACGTCCTTCATGGTGACGGAAGCCGCGGTCTTTCCTGCCGGAATGGTGACGGAAATCACATCGCTCAACCGTGTGGTGTAATTTTCATCGGTAAACAGTGCAAAGTAGAACGTTGCGTCCTTGGTTTCCGTTGCTGTCAAGGTCTTGTTGACCGTCACATCAACGGTGGTGTCCGGTGTCTGTACCCAGACGCCAACCTTTGCCGGCTCTGCTACCATGACAGTATCGCCCAGAATGCTCTTGTTCTGATAGGAGTACGCGAAGCTGTTCCATGCGATGTTTTCCTCGCCGGTCTTTGCCACATAGCTGGGAACGGTTGCGGTAACTTTGACAACAACTTCCTCGCCAACCTTGACGGTCGTATCTTGCAGCTGGATCCGGAAGTCTACGGTATCCGCAGGAGGAGCGACAGAGAGATCGCCGCTTGTCCAGTTCATCACATCGTTCTGTCCCAGCCAGTCCTTGGAGTACTCATTCAGGACAGAGGTCTTGTCGGTGGAATAGCTGTACGCTGCATTTGCAGTCGCATCTGTTCCGCCTACCATAACAGAATCAATGCTCTTGAGTTTCACGCCGAATGCGGAGAAACGCTCATAGCCGGAAACCAGACCCAAGTCACCCACATAGGGCAGACGGTCAATAATGGTCATGTTTTCCAGATCTACCGGAGAGTTGTTCTTGATATGGAGTTCATAGGTCACATCTTCGCCCTGCATGCCCTGCACATAGTTGTGCGTAGGCTGGCGGCTGTAACCGGTATCGGTTGCCGGATCCGTGTGGGGTGTGCCATTGTGTCCATTATTCTTATAGGTAATCGTTTTCCAGGACTCTGTGGTCAGGCCAACGATATTGTAGTTTGCATAGCTCCAGATCTGGTTGTCCTGCTTTTCGCCGGCAACCGTATCTTCTGCGGAGAACGGCTGGTCAATGGTGGCGTAACCGGTGTTGGTGATAACGCCCTCGCTTTCCTGTCCGTCCTTGACAGTGGTGGCGAACTGGAAGACGATGCACTTGTTCTTTTCCAGTTTAGTTGCCAGCTTGTCTGCATGAATTACCAACTTCGTACCATTGTCTTTGATTTCATATACACCGTCATTTTCAGAAACCGGTGTGCCGTTTTTCAGCAAGCCGTTGGTATCTGTTTCAAATGTAGAACTGCCGTCGCCGTTATGCGTCAGATTCAGCACCTGATAGGTCATCTTCAAACCGGTTCCGTTGTTGAACTGGTAGGTTGCCGGCAGATTGTCGGTCAGTGTCACGCCGTCCAGTTTCAGGTCTGCCACATCGGTGGAGTTGCCTCTGCCGTTGTACAGCACAGTCTGCCAGATCAGGGTATCACCGGCGGTGATGTAGCCGTTTCCTACCGGCTGTACAGCAGTGTCATCATAGGTCTGTCCTGCAAAGGAGGCTACTGCCAGCTTGGCGAAGCCGGGGGCAGGGGTGGTTTTGGTGAAGCTGATGTCCACCTTATCCTCCGGCGAGATCACACGGTCACTGCCGTCATTTTTGCCCTCCACCACTGTCACCTTGGAAAGGGTGTTTGTCAGTGTGACTTTTTTCGCCGTGCTGTTTGCCAGTTCCTGTGCCTTGTCGGCGGTCAGCTTGGCTTGGTAAGTCAACTTTACGCCACCGCCATACTGATATGCAAATTTTTCTGTGGAAACAAATGTAAAGGTCAGCGTCTGTCCAACTTGAGTTGCCTGAATGCCGCTCAAAGCTGTAGAATTTGCAGTTCCCTCTACACTATCTAGCACATATTCCATGCCGTCCGGCAGCGTATCTTCTACAACGATCTTTTTCCCAGCATAGTCATTATTTGAACCAGAAAGTGCCAAGCTGTAACTAAATGTTTTCTGCTCCAGCTCTGCCGCTGTCTTATCAACGATATTGGTCGTTTTGTCCGCACTATTTGTCAGTGACTTTTTCGCCTCAAAAACAGTATTGCTTACTGGATTCAAGATCATGTCATGTGCATACCAAGTTACAGTTTTGTTTCCGTGTTCGTTTACAGTCAGACCGCCTACTGCGGTATAGTTATAGACACCTCTCTGTGTTCCGAACTTTGTTTCAAATGCACTTAATGTCTGCATCAATGCACTATTATTCAGATTAGTACCATCACCATACCCCTGAATTCCCCTTTTTTCAGAAGCGTAGTCATTATTTGTATTAGTGACATCGTTTCCAAGTACCACGTATTCCACTGTCACTGATTCGCCAGCCGCCAGATTGATTCCCATAATATTAAAGGTTTCAACCGCATAGCCTCCACCATCAATTTTATTTTGCTCTACAGTAACAGTCTGAATTCTGGGGTTAGACGCATTGCCGTTAATTGCAACGACTTTCAGAACATCAGAAGCTTCCCACTTCAACGTTGTACCATAATCATATAAGTACAGGTTTTCCATGGTCGTGGTTCCGTGGTTGGTAAAAGTCGCCTGATATGTCAGCTTATCACCATTTACAATTTCTGTTGTATCATCTGCTGGTATACCATTTACTGCAATGATTTTCTTTTGCAAGCTATATTTGCTTAAATCTTCACCGCCGTAAATAGTATGCGTCGCAGTACCCTTTACTTCCGCACCTTCATATACTTTTGCGGTATTTGTCAGTGTTGCAGCTGTTGCAGAAGCTTCCACATTTGCATATACTGTCAACGTAATCGACTTTCCTTTTGGAACAGTAATCGTTCCGCCGGCAGTCAATGTTTTTGTATCAACGGAAGTAATATTTTTTGTGGTGCCGTCTGATAAGGTCAAAATGCCATATGCACCACTATTTTCACGGAATGTCATGCCGTCCGGCAAGATGTCCTCTATTTTCACATTTTCAGCATCTGCTTCACCGTTGTTTGCTACTGTAATTGTGTAAACAACATCTTTTGCAATGCCAAATGTGTAATTGCCGACATCTGCTGTCTTCGTAATCCCCAGCTGTGCTTTCGGTGTATCCGGTGTAAACTTCACTTCATTGGAAGGCTTGCCGTCTACCGTTGCTATGTTGGAAATTTCTCCGTCCACGCCGCCTTTGATTGTACCAGTTACCGTGATCTGCACCGTTTTTTCAGCCGGAACGTCAATTTTATCCGGAAAGTCTGTTCTTGTAACACCATCTACGGTATAAGTCATATTCTCCAGATTGTCTGACAGACTATCATCTAAAACAGGAACATCTTTCGCGTCCTTTGCACCGGAGTTGGTAACAGAAATGGTATAGGTCGCAATCTGTCCGGCAATGTTGGGATAGTACTTCTGTCCCAGATTCTTACCATTATAAGTTACAAAACCGCTTTTCACCGGCGTTTCGATCACTGCCTTGTCTTCCTTGACAGAGATCGTTGCCTTGGCTGTGTTTTTACCGTCGGTCACTTCGTTGGTCAGGTTTGCAGTCTGGTCTTTGGAAACCCTGCAGACCACCTTTGCTGTCACCGTTGCACCGGCAGCGACATTCTGGAATGTCACGCTGTTTCCGGAAACAGTACCGTCTGCGGCTGTGATGCTCTCCAGTGTCATGCCGTCCGGAACGTTATCTTTCAGGGTGATATTTCCGGCAGCATCACCGGTATTCGAAGCGGAGATCTCAAATTCTACAGTATCCCCGTTCACGTAGTATGCTTTTCCATTTTGTACGGTTTTTCCAATACTGAACTTCGGCCCCTGCGGAGCAGAAACCTTCAGTTCCACGCTGTTTCCGCCGATGGTCGAGTAGCTGGCATTGTCACCGTAGGGCTTGCCGGAAACAGTCAGGCTGTTGGTGACCTTGCCGTCCGCGGTGCCGTTCATCTTCACGGTGCTGCTGTTCAGAGGCAGTGCCACGTTCAGATTGACTGCGGACATTTCTGCATTGGTGTTCTTGCTGTCCACGGTGAAGCTGATCTTGGCAGTGCTGCCGCTGACCGTTACACTCAGGTTGCCAGCAGTGTAGCCTGCTGCCGCAACGGCAGACTTGACGGCGTTTTCCACCGCGGTCTGTGCACCACCGGTAAAGGTCATTTCCGACAGTGAAATGGTATCCTCGAATTTCAGGGACTGTACCCATTCCACGCCGTTTTTCTTGGAGGCGTTGTTCGCCGAAGCACTCAGGGTATAATTTACCGTGGTGCCGGCAGCCAGCTGTGCTGCTGTCAGGGCGTTTCTGTCCTCCGACTTGGACGCACTCCACTGCCGTTTTGCCTTGGCAGTAATTGTACTGCTGGCATTCTTGCCTGTGCTGTCCTGTACGATCTTTACGGTCGAGATCGTTCCGCCCGGGGTCTTGCCGTTCTGGAACTTCGCCTGCAGCCGGACCTGTTTGGTCTGACCGTTGTCAATATCAAAGGCGATATACCGGCTGCCGTCGCTGTTGACATGCAGGGTATACCCATTATAAACGGCTCCGTCCCTGAAGCCGTTTCCGGCAAAGTTCGGCAGCAGCAGATTCTTGTCGGTGATCTCGATCCGATAAGAATCCATCTCTCCTTCATTGACGTTGTTTCCGGAGATCGTCGACATTAGATAGAACACATCTCCCGTATTCACTTCATCAATCGGATTATACTTGCTGTCCCGAAATTCGACACTGGCGTTTGTCAGTACCAGCGGTCCGCCGGATCGTCCGTTATTGTCCGCCGATACCGGAAACAGCATCGACGGCAGGCAGGTCACGATCATCAGGACTGCCAGCAAGACACTGATGACTCTTGTACGCAGGTGTCTTGTCTTTTCTGTCTGCATAAAAAAACTCCTCTCATTGCGGGAACGCTGCACGCAGTCTGTTTTGCATTCTTTCGTGCAAACTTTATGCGGCGTTTCCTCAGATTTTTTGCACGGGAAAACCGGTTCCCTGTGCAGATTTGCACCGTGGCAGCAACATCGACAAAAACGATATACATACCACATTTTTTACAGCAATTTCCACTAACTCCGCCACTTTTAACTGTTCAATCGTTTCCACAATCAAAAGAATATTTTGGTGTAAATCACGGAAATTACTCTGATACAACTTTATTATACTGATTATCTGTGAAGTTTTATATCACTTTTTATGTAATATCCGAAAAGTAAAAGGAAGGATCAGGAAGTCTGTTCAAACTGCTTTCTGATTCTCCAAATTTTGCAGCGGCATCTCCGGCGAATGGCTGTCCGAATTTACCCGCGTGCAACTTCTTTCAATCACATATGACGAATCCCGCCATTGTTTTTTCAAATATTTCGTGAAAAAAGCTATTGCAACCTTGCCCAAAATCCGGTATAATAAATAGTAGGGGATGTTCCAGAGGAAACGGAACAGTCCGCAGTATGGCAAATCGAAGCCAGCACTAATAAATGGCACGCCTATGCCAAATGCATTGAGGAGGATATTATGGTAGCAAAAACAACAGAAAATCCCCAGAGAGAAGAATTAAAACAAAAATTCGTAGACCGACTTCAGCTGGAGTGCAGCGTTTCTCCGGACGAAGCTTCTGACAAGCAGATCTATCAGGTGCTGTCTGCCCTGATGGTCGAAAAGCTGAAGCACAAGCGGCAGCATTTTATCAATAAAACCAATTCCGTCGGCGGAAAGAACGTTTACTATCTGTCCATGGAATTCCTGATGGGTCGTTCCCTGAAGACCACCCTGTACAATCTGGAACTGGCAGATGATGTCCGTGCGATCCTGCAGGATTATCACATCAACCTGGACAGCATTTTCGAGTGCGAACCGGACGCTGGTCTGGGCAACGGCGGTCTGGGTCGTCTGGCAGCATGCTATCTGGACGCAATGGCAACACAGGAAATCCCTGCAACCGGTCACTCGATCTGCTATGAGTACGGTATCTTCAAGCAGATTCTGGAAGACGGCTGGCAGACCGAAGAACCGGACAACTGGCTGCCGGGCGGCAGCGTATGGCTGGACCCGAAGCCGGACGAAGCCATTGAAGTCCACTTCGAGGGCAACGTACAGGAATACTGGCAGGATTCCTATCACTATATTTCCCATGTCAACTACAACACCGTTATCGCGATCCCGTATGACATGTACGTTTCCGGTTACGGCAGTGCCGGCGTTTCTACCCTGCGTCTGTGGAAGGCACAGGCACCCAGCTTTGACATGAAGGAATTCAACGAGGGCAACTATGAACAGGCTCTGTCCCGCAACTCCATGGCGAATGCGATCTCCAAGGTACTGTACCCTAACGACAACCATCTGGAGGGCAAGTCCCTGCGTCTGCGTCAGCAGTACTTCCTGTGTGCCGCAGCTATCGGCGACATCGTCAACCACCACATGAACGTATACGGCACACTGGAAAACCTGCATGAAAAGGTAGCGATCCACATCAACGACACACACCCGACACTGGCAATTCCGGAACTGATGCGTGTGCTGCTGGACGACTGCGGCTATACATGGGATCGTGCATGGCACATCGTCACCAACACCTTTGCCTACACCAACCACACCGTTATGGCAGAGGCTCTGGAAAAGTGGGACGTGAATCTGGTCAAGCAGATCGTGCCGCGTATCTTCCAAATCATCGTGGAGATCAACAACCGCTACTGTACCGGTCTGATGGAACGCAACGGCGGCGACAGTGCAAAGACCACCCGCATGTCTATCATCAAGGACAACCAGATCCACATGGCTACCCTGTGCGTCATGGCTTCTCACAGTGTCAACGGCGTTTCCAAGCTGCACTCGGAGATCATCAAGGACAGCGTATTCCACGAAGAATATCTGGATACGCCGAACAAGTTCAAGAATGTCACCAACGGTATCGCATACCGGAGATGGCTGTATCAGTCCAATCCGGGTCTGACCCAGCTGCTGCGTGACAAGATCGGCGACGGCTTCCTGAAAGACGGCAGCGAGCTGAAGAAGCTGGACGTTTTCGCAGACGACAAGGCCGTTCTGGAACAGCTGCGGAAGATCAAGAAGGAAAACAAGCAGCGTTTCGCCAAGTATGTCAAGAAAAAGAGCGGTCTGGTTCTGGATACCGACAGCATTTTCGATGCTCAGGTAAAGCGTCTGCACGAATACAAGCGGCAGCACCTGAATGCTCTGCACATTCTGGCACAGTACAACGCCCTGCTGGAAAATCCGGATATGGACTTTACTCCCAAGACCTACATCTTCGCCGCAAAGGCTGCTCCGGGCTACTATCTGGCAAAGCAGATCATTAAGATGATCTGGGCTCTGTCCGAGGAAATCCGCAAGAACCCCCGCATTTCCGACAAGCTGTCTGTATACTTCCTCGAAAACTACTGTGTTACCATGTCTGAACTGCTGATGCCGGCCTGCGACATCTCCGAGCAGATCTCTCTGGCAGGCACAGAGGCTTCCGGTACCGGCAACATGAAGCTGATGCTGAACGGTGCCATTACACTGGGTACACTGGACGGTGCAAACATCGAGATCGGCGATGCAGTTGGTCCGGAAAACATCCTCATCTTCGGCATGAAGACCGAGGAAGTCAACACCCTCAAGGCCCGCGGCTATCGTCCGGAGGACTATTACAACAACAATCCGGTCATCAAGAGCTGTATCGACCGCATGTATGCCGGCATCAACGGCTGCAAGTTCACTGAAGTGGCAGACTCTCTGCGGACACTGGATCCGTACATGGTTCTGGCAGACTTCGACAGCTATTGTCAGGTACAGGAACACAGTTCCAAGCTGTACACCGACAAGGACACATGGACCAAGATGTCCCTGCACAACATTGCCAACGCAGGCATCTTCTCCGCAGACCGTGCTGTAAACGAGTACGCAAAGGATATTTGGAATATCTGAGGACTGGGGAATCTTTCCCGGAACTGATATAATCTGACGAAAACGGAGCAGCACAAACCCTGCTCCGTTTTCTTGAATGAACGGGTTGTGCGGTGTCCGCGAAATTACAATTTGCATATTCTCACTTCACAAAGAAAGGAGCATCTCTGTATGCGTTATTTTTACAACAGCTGGGATTCGGCGTATAAGTCGCACTTCGGTGCCATTGCCAGAAACCAGAGCTGTCAGTTCACCATTCGCCTGCCGGAAGAAACGCCGCTGGACTTTTCTCCGGTGCTGGTGGTTTTCCGCACCGGCTTCAAGGAACGTTTTCTGCCGATGAACGTGAAAGAACACGAAAACGGCTATGTCACATACACCACAGATCTCATTCCCAAGTACTCCGGCGTACACTACTACTATTTCTCCTACACCTCCAACGGTGTGCGGCACTATATCAAGCGGGGCGATGCCTGCCACGGCACACTGGATCAGGGAGAAATGTTCCAGCTGACAGTCTACAGCGAGGACTATCAGACACCCCAGTTTCTCAAGGGCGGCGTGATGTATCAGATCTTCCCCGACCGCTTTTGCAGCAGCGGCAAGATGCATGACAATGTGCCCTCTGACCGCGTGATGCGGGAATGGGGAGAACTCCCCTACTACAAGCCCGACCAGAACGGACACGTTTGGAACAACGACTACTTCGGCGGCGATCTGGACGGTATCCGCAGCAAGCTGGACTATCTGAAAGATCTGGGCGTGACCTGCATCTATCTGAACCCGATCTTCGAATCCCACGAGAACCACCGCTACAACACCGCCAATTACCGGAAGGTAGACCCGCTACTGGGCACCAACGAGGACTTTCGGGAACTGTGTAAGGCTGCCAAAACCTACGGCATTTCGGTAATTCTGGACGGCGTATTCTCCCACACCGGTGCAGACAGCATCTATTTCAACAAGTTCGGCCGCTATCCCACCCCCGGTGCGTATCAGTCCGAAAAGAGCCCCTATTACTCCTGGTATCACTTCTGGGGCAACAAGGAGTATGAGTCGTGGTGGGGCATTGACACCCTCCCCAACGTGGACGAGAACAACCCCAGCTATACCAAGTACATCTGCGGCGATGACGGCGTACTGGACTACTGGCTCAGTCTGGGGGCTGCCGGATACCGTCTGGACGTTGCCGACGAACTGCCGGACGAATTTCTGGACAACCTGCGTGCCTGCGTCAAGAAGTTTGACGAGGAAAAGATCGTCATCGGCGAGGTCTGGGAAGACGCTTCCAACAAGGAGGCGTATGGTGTCAAACGGCGGTATCTGCTGGGCGACCAGCTGGACAGCGTGATGAACTACCCGTTCCGCGAGGCAATTATTGCTTACATGAAGGGCGAAGCTGCCACCACATTCCGCGACCGTATCATGGGCATTCTGGAGAACTATCCCAAGTGCACTGTCGATGTACTGATGAACTTCGTTTCCACCCACGACATCGAACGGGCGATCAACCGGTTCGGCGGGCAGCCCTGCGACGACAAGAGCAAGGACTGGATGGCATCGAATGAACTGTCGCCGGAGGAATACGAACGCGGCAAGACGCTCCTGAAAGGGGCTATGGTATTGCAGTTCTTCCTCCCCGGTGTACCCAGCATCTACTACGGCGACGAAGCCGGCTTGCAGGGCTGGAAGGATCCGTTCAACCGCCGCTGCTATCCGTGGGGACAGGAGGACACCGAGCTCATCGACTACACCCGCCAGCTGGCAAAGATCCGGCGGGAACACCCTGCATTTGCAGAGGGTGCTATGGAATTTCTGGTGCTGGAGGACAATGTTGTGGGATTTGCCCGCTATATTCCGGAAAATGGCTCCAGTGCTGTGATCCTGCTGAACCGCAGCGGAAATACCGCAATGGTTTCGCTCCGCGACAAGGCATTCAGCCGCTATGCATTCAGCACGGTCATCAGCGGCATCTGCGACGGTGATGCCGTGATCCTGCCGAAGAACAGCTATGCCGTGATCAGTGCCGTCCGCACCAATGTGCCGAATGCACGATAACAAGCACAGTGTTTCCCTAGACAATCACCGCGAGGGCAGCCGAAAGGCTGCCTTTTGCTTTTATCTTTTCGCGTGCTCTGATTCGACAGATTTTCTATAGTTTGATTTGAAAATTGATTGTTTAGCAATGCAAAACTTTTCTTTTTTCGAAAGTGGTGAAAAAGGCTTTACAAGTGCCCGAAAATGTGATATACTAATGAAGTCGCCAATCGAGGTGTGGCTCAGTTTGGTAGAGCACTACGTTCGGGACGTAGGGGCCGCAAGTTCGAATCTTGTCACCTCGACCAATTGCAGAAGGCTGAATTACGAAAAAAGATCGTAATTCAGCCTTTTTTCGTTACCTGGGGTGTTTTGCGAAAAACAGGTTTTTTCCAAAAATGGCAAGTAAATACGGGCAAATGGCAAGTAAAATGGCAAGTGGAAAACGGTCAGTTTGTGTTAGTTGTTGGAATTTTTAGAGTTGGCAGCGTTGTCCAATCAAGAAAGAAGGCGAATGGATTTGAACAAAAACACGAAAAGCGTACAGCCTATAGACCCTGTCATTACACTTCCAGCCTATCCGAATCAAAGGCAATACCGTGCAAAGTCACCAGACGCTCTTTGTGCGGTATTGCCTTAAAATAAAATAGGCAAAGGATTTGTCACTGCCAATCGCAGCAAGTCCTTTGCTTTTTATTATTTCCGTTCCGACCGCCTGTGATTTCTGTACTCCTTAGGCGTCATTCCATAGAGTGCCTTAAATTTGCGGCAAAAATATCCCACATTTTCAAAGCCTGCTGTCTGAGCTATAACGAAAACGCTGTTTTCAGTTTCCGTAAGAAACTTGGCAGCACGCTTCAAACGATATTCCAGAGCATAATTAATGGGCGATGTATGCAGATAGCTTTTAAAAATATTCAGCGCACTGCTTTTGCTTATAGAAACAGATCTTGCAAGGTCTTCCAAGGTTATCCGACGATAATAGTTTTTGTGGATATGCTGCATCATTATCTGCAGCTGTGCTTGTGCCTGTGCGGAGGTTTTGTTTATGTTTTGAGTGTCGTTCCAACTTATGCTTTCGTAAATCTGCCCCCATAGCTTCATAATAAGTTCGGTTGTTTTCAGTTCGGATATGCTTTTCGATTCCTGTATGGCAAACACATTTCGTATTGTATCAAGCATCTCACATTGCTTTTCATCTGTCGGCGATATTATCAGGCATTCAACCGAGGACATAAGCACAGGCTTTATATATTTGCGGTATATCAAACTGTTTTCTGCGGCTATCAGAAGCGGAGAAAAGACCATATTGGGAATAATTGTACTTTCGCTGCTCTCAAACCGATGTATCACCTGTGTGTTGATGAAAATTGCTTCCCCTGTGTTAAGCACATATCTGCTGCTGCCCACAAAAAAATCTGCCGTCCCATTTTCTACAAGCACAAACTCAACCTCGGGGTGCCAGTGCCAGTCAATACAGTGCAGGTCAAAGAGCCATATATCCTCATAATAATATCGAAAGGGATATTCCTCACTGCCGTGACTTATGGTTTCACGAAGAGTTTCGTCAGTGATGATCTTTGCGTAGCCGTCGTTTAGGTTTTTCAAATTTATCCTCCATTTTTGCGATATAGTGTAATAAAAATGCGATATTGTACATTGAAATATGCCGTTTGTTATGATATGATACAATTATATCAAAAAGCGAAAGGAACGTCAAGATGAATTACAGAAAAACTCTTATTGCCTGTTATCTTGGATTTGTTACACAAGCTATTACAGCAAATTTTGCACCGCTGCTATTTCTCACATTCCACAATGTTTACAATATCCCTCTCGGAAAAATTGCGCTCATATCATCCGTTTTCTTTATCACCCAGCTTATTGTGGATATTCTCTGTGCAAAGTTTGCGGACAGAATAGGCTACCGCAGATGCGTTGTGGGTTCTCAGCTGTTTTCGGCAGCAGGACTTCTGGGACTTGCGTTTCTTCCTCAGATAATGCCCGACCCGTTTATGGGAATAATCATCAGCACAATTGTATATGCGGTGGGCAGCGGTCTTACGGAGGTGCTTGTCAGCCCTATCGTTGAATCCTGTCCCTTTGAGCATAAAGAGGCGGCAATGAGTTTGCTCCACTCCTTTTACTGTTGGGGCTCGGTAGGAGTTATCCTGCTTTCCACAGTATTTTTCTCGGTGTTCGGTATAGGCAATTGGAAATGGCTTGCTTGTATCTGGGCAATAATTCCGCTGTATAATATGTTTAATTTCATCACCTGTCCCATTGAACACCCTGCCGAGGACGGGCAAGGTATGAGTATCGGAAATCTTTTAAAAGCCCCCGTGTTCATTATTTCCATACTGCTGATGATATGTGCGGGAGCGTCGGAGCTTTCAATGGCACAGTGGGCATCTGCATTTGCGGAATCTGCTTTGGATCTTTCAAAGGCTATGGGAGATATTGCCGGGCCTTGCCTGTTTGCGGTGACTATGGGAATAAGTCGCTCACTGTATGGAAAATACGGCGACAGGCTTGACCTAATAAAATTTATGATAGGCTCAGGCATGCTTTGCCTGATATGCTATCTTGTTGCTTCCCTGTCGGATATTCCCATGCTTGGGCTTGCAGGCTGTATAATATGCGGCTTTTCCGTTGGAATTATGTGGCCTGGAACCATAAGCATCTGTTCGGGGAAAATGCCCTCAGGCGGCACAGCAATGTTTGCCCTTCTTGCTATGGCAGGCGACCTTGGCGGTGCAATAGGTCCGGGTATCGTAGGAAACATTTCACAAAGTGCAGGAGATGATATTCGCAAGGGCGTGCTTGCAGGCTGTATTTTTCCACTTGTGCTTGTTATTCTGACTTTTATGATTTCCAAAAATGTCAATAAAAACAGGCAGGAATGAAAGAGTATGACTATAAGGCAATACCGTACAAAGAGCGTCTGACGACTTTGCACGCCATGTGCTTGCAAAGTCCCGTCACATTTCACAAAAATGCTCGTGAATACAGCAAGTATTCACTCCGCTTTTTGTTTCATCTGACGAAAAATTTGACGACGCATCTGTCGCACAATCTTTGTGCGGTATTGCCATAAATCGAAATCGTCAAAAGCAAAACCGACGATTTCTGATATATAGAAAGGAAAAGAAATTACTATGAGCAAACATGCACTGATTACAGGTATCACAGGACAGGACGGCTCCTATCTGGCAGAACTGCTGCTGGAGCAGGGCTATGAAGTATACGGCATCATGCGTCGTAAGAGCGTTGTGGATTACGGCAACGTAGAGCACATCAAGGACAAGATCCACTTCATCTATGCAGATATGACGGACGTGATCTCCCTGATCTCCGCAATGCGGATCTCTCAGGCAGACGAAGTGTACAATCTGGCTGCACAGTCTTTCGTAGCAACCAGCTGGGAACAGCCGCTGGCTACCGCAGAGATCGACGCTCTGGGCGTTACCAACATGCTGGAAGCGATCCGTTCGGTAAAGCCGGAATGCCGCTTCTATCAGGCTTCCACTTCTGAAATGTTCGGTCTGGTACAGGAAATGCCGCAGACCGAAAAGACACCGTTCTATCCGAGAAGCCCGTACGGCGTTGCAAAGCTGTATGGTCACTGGATCACCAAGAACTATCGCGAAAGCTATGGTCTGTTCGCATGCTCCGGTATCCTGTTCAACCATGAATCGGAACGCCGCGGTCTGGAATTCGTTACCCGTAAGATCACAGACGCTGTTGCAAGAATCAAGTTCGGCGTGCTGGATCATGTAGAACTGGGCAACATGGATTCCAAGCGTGACTGGGGTCACTCCAAGGACTATGTTCGTGCTATGTGGCTGATGCTGCAGCAGGACAAGCCGGACGACTATGTCATCGCTACCAACGAAACCCGCACCGTTCGGGAATTCGTAGAAACTGCTTTCGCACACGCAGGCATCACTGTAGAGTGGCAGGGCAGCGGCGTAGACGAGATCGGTATCGACAAGGCTACCGGCAAGACCATCGTTTCCGTCAACAAGAAGTTCTTCCGTCCGGCAGAAGTAGATGTTCTGCTGGGTAATCCGGCAAAGGCAGAATCTGTTCTGGGCTTTATGAACTATTATCAGAAGCATCCAGAAAAGACAGAGTACTTTAAGGCTGTGCAGGATATCTGGGAGTATATTCAAACGTACATGGTTGATAAACGCCCTGGTTCTGAATGGTTCTGGGATCTTGACGAAAACAAGCAGCCATCAGACAAAAAGCCAATCGTAGAGCCATGGAAATGTCCATATCACAATGGACGTATGTGTTTTGAAATGATTAACAGGCTTTAATAGCAGTGAAGAAGACAGGAGGAGATAATACAATGAAGCTTCATGAGCAGTATTATGTGGAAAAAGCAAAAGTAGAGAAGCTGATTGCAAAGAAGAATCAGAAGTCAGATTTTTATAATGGTATTTATGATCGTTACACTGATCCGGTTTTGACAAGAGAGCATATCCCGGTTGAGTGGAAATATGATGTAAACCCAGAGACAAACCCATATTTTATGGAGCGTCTTGGCGTGAATGCCGTATTTAACTCTGGTGCTATTGAGTTAAACGGAAAATATTATTTGATTGCCCGTATTGAGGGAAATGACAGAAAGTCCTTCTTTGGTATTGCAGAGAGTGATTCACCGGTA
>OJAG01000951.1_pt1 | contig 19716 bp, 18 predicted proteins | sample 1589021 | NCBI WGS metagenome assembly OJAG01 (sample SAMN03283264) | human gut metagenome | biome: human-associated habitat; material: feces | host: Homo sapiens | place: USA | collected 2013 | reverse complement strand
CCCGCCGCGCTTTTTCGCGAAAAAAAGCCCCCGGCAGGCCGGAGGCTTTCGGGAATATTCAGCAAACGCAGCTTTACACCGTCTCGTTCGCCATGATGCGGCGGATCTGCGGCAGGCGGAACAGGATCGTCGCCGCGACCATCGTGATGACGAGCTCCGGCAGCATGTACGCCCCGTTGTAGCACAGGGAGTAGAGCCACGGGCGGCCGACCCACGAAGCGCCGAACGCGACGAACTGCTCGAGGTTCGCAAAGATCACCGCGCCGGAGATCAGGTGGCAGACAAAGCGCAGGAACACGGCGAGGCCGGTGCCGACGCAGATGCCGACATAGCCCTTGCTGCGGAAAGCGCCGGCAAAGCCGATGACCGTGTAGGCGAGGATATAATCGAGCAGGATCGTACCGATCAGCATCGCCGGCGTGAGGCCCCAGCCCAGAACGCCGTCCATCGTAATGCCGAACGCGAGCTGGATAACCGACTCGACGAACGAGGCCGCAAGGCCCCACTTCAGGCCGAGCATAACGGAGACCATCGCGCACGGCAGCATCGAAAGCAGCGTGACCGAGCCGCCGAACGGCATCTGCACGACCTTCACAAGGCTGAGCACCGCACCCAGCGCGACCATGATGGCGCACACGGCGAGCTTGTAGGTATTGCTGTTCTTCTTCATTCAGGATTCCCCCAAGGTAAAAGTTTCTGAAAAGGGGATTTTCGCGCCGACAAAAAACGCGCATCCGGATCCGGTGCGCGCAAAAATACCACAGTCGTATTTCCCTACGTCGGCATTATCCGAATCAGGTTACAGGTCCAGGCGGCTACGCCAATCTCAGCCGACTCAATCGTCAGCTCCCTTTTGTGTTTCTATCATAATACCAACCGGCCGCCGTGTCAAGCAGAAAATTCGCCGGCCCCTCCCCCGCTTCGCGAAAAAACGACCGCAGCCGGGCCGAAAGCCGCCCGCCGCGCTTTTCGGGCGGCCGCGGCATTCTTCTTGCTTTCTCGCGCTGCGGATGGTAGAATAGGCACAGAAAATACTGAAGCTATCGGAGGCCCGCCATGACCACGCAGAACGAAACCCGGCGCTGCCCGCACAGCCGAAAGTGCGGCGCATGCCAGCTGCAAAACCTGACTTACGCGGAACAGCTCGAATGGAAAAACCGCCTCTGCGTGAAGCTGCTCGGGCGCTTCGCGCATGTGGAGCCGATCCTCGGCATGGAAAACCCGTACCACTACCGCAACAAGGTGCAGGCCGCGTTCGGCACCACGCGCGCGGGCCGCATCATTTCGGGCATTTACCAGAGCAGCACGCACAACATCGTCGCCGTGGACAGCTGCATGACCGAGGACCGGACCGCGGATAAAATCATCGTCGACATCCGCCGCCTGCTCGCCGACTTCAAAATGACGACGTACAACGAGGTGACCGGCCGCGGCTTTCTGCGGCACGTGCTCGTCAAGCGCGGCTTTGCGACAAACGAGGTCATGGTCGTGCTCGTGACCGGCACGCCGATCTTCCCCGCGCGCAACAACTTCCTGCGCGCACTTTTAAAGCTGCACCCGGAGATCACGACCGTCGTGCAGAACGTGAACGACCGGTACACCTCGATGCTGCTCGGCCCGAGCGAAAAGACGCTCTACGGCCCCGGCTTCATCACGGACGTGCTCTGCGGGCTGAAGTTCCGCATTTCGGCGAAGTCGTTTTACCAGATCAACCCGGCGCAGACCGAGGTGCTCTACGGCAAGGCGATGGAATTCGCCGGGCTGACCGGCCGGGAGACCGTCATCGACGCGTACTGCGGCATCGGCACGATCGGCATGATCGCCGCCAAAACCGCCGGGCAGGTGCTCGGCGTGGAGGTCAACCGCGACGCCGTGCGCGACGCCATCGCCAACGCCAAGCTGAACAACATGAAAAATATCCGCTTCGTCTGCGCCGACGCGGGCGAATTCATGGTGGACATGGCGCAGAACGGCGAGCGCTGCGACGTGCTCCTGATGGACCCGCCGCGCGCGGGCAGCGACCAGGCATTCCTCTCCTCCGCCGTCACGCTCGCGCCGACGCGCATCGTCTACGTCTCCTGCAACCCGGAAACGCTCGCCCGCGACCTGCTCTTCCTCACAAAGCGCGGCTACCGCGTCAAAAAGATCCAGCCCGTCGACATGTTCCCGCACACGAACCATGTCGAGACGGTTGTACTTTTGTCCAAACTTAATGCCAAGCAGCATATCGAGGTGGAGTTGAATCTGGACGAGCTGGATTTGACTGATGCAGAGAAAAAAGCTACCTATCAAGAGATTAAGGATTATGTGCTGGAGCATAGCGGCCTGAAGGTCAGCAGCCTGTATATCGCACAGGTAAAGCAGAAATGCGGTATCATTGAGCGTGAGAACTACAATAAGCCAAAGTCCGAAAATGTCAAGCAACCGCAATGCCCGCCGGAGAAGGAAAAGGCAATTAAAGAGGCGTTGAAGCACTTCGGGATGGTTTAGCATATAATAGGACACAAAACACCAGTGTCGGTTTTTGACTGACACTGGTGTTTTCATTAAGTTCAAGAACTCAAATTTTAAATTCAATTTTCCAGAGAAATCGGTTGTATTTTCTGTTTTTCTGTTCTAAAATGTAAATAGTTTTGTCGAGCTATTCAGTACAGGGAGTTATGTAATATGCGAATTTGTTATAAAAAGCTGTGGCTGCTACTATTAGAGCGAGACATCAGTAAAGCCACGTTACGTACAGATTTGAAATTGGCTACCGGAACTATGGCTAAGCTGAATAAGGGTGAAGAGGTTGCCTTGAGTGTTCTGATGCGTATTTGTCAGTATTTGCGTTGCGATATTGGAGATATATGTTCTGTTATTTTGGAGGAAAAGAGTACATATTAAATTTATAATGTAGAGTGATACAAATACTGATAGAAAAGAGTGGGAAGATGGCGCAAAGAGTACCTTGGGATATGAGTGAAGCAGTCATTATGTTGAATGCGCTGATCGCCGCTCGTGAGGGAAGGATGTCCCGGAAAGATGCAATTGTAGCTGTGTCTTCAGAGCTTCGTTCACGTGCGAAGAGAAATGGTATCGAAGTGGACGACATTTTTCGTAACGTAAACGGCATTACGCTACAGATGTCCACGATGGAATACATCCTGACTGATGGCGAAAAAGGCATGAAGAAATCCTCCATGCCTAAGCTATTTCAGGATGCGGTTGCCATGTACCAGAATGACAGAGCGACCTACGAAAAAATGCTGAGGGAGGCAAGGAACGTGCCGGATACCAAATCAATACAAGACCAGTATTTTGCATGGCTGGAAACACAAGTATCTCCGGCACAACTGTCGGAATTATATATGATATATGCTGACATCGAGGACTTTTGCCTGAAGCGCAGCGTAATTAAGAAAAAGCTATTTTCATTGACTAACCTTGCCGATATTCGTAAGGTAATGAACACGGTTGATTCCAATAAGGTCTTCCGTTTTACATATAAGAAAAAATTGAGCAAAATGAGCTCTGCAATGCGATTTTACTACCGCTTTGTGAAGGAGCATCCTGAGTTGCTGACTCAGGCGACACCAATAAAATCTACCCAGAATGCAACTCCTATGGAGACAAAACCTGTAGAACCTTCTCCGGAGCTGGTTGAGTATAGAGAAACATCAGCGCCTTCCACTGTTGGCACTCCCGCATACAAGATTGATTTCACCAATATTCGGTCCCTGGCTTTTACGCAGCCGACGGAGTATTCATATTTCGGAGAGGAACAGGCCAAGGTCAACTCTTGGACGCAGTTATATGTTCAAGTTGTCAAGTGCCTGATGGATGATTATCCAGATGTGTTGCGCTCTTATATCAACCGCAACATCGGTGGACAGGGCCGATGCGATTTCACTGATGAGGCCGGAATGAGCAGCATGACGTCTCCCAAAAAGGTACAGGATAATTTCTATTTGGAAACGAACCTCAGCGCTACAGATATTGCGGGAAAGATAAAAAAGCTGCTTGACCTGTGTAATGTAGATTGTGAAAATCTGGAAGTGTATTACCAGAAGCGAGGCTATGCAGCATCCCTTACAGTCTCAGCACCAAAAATCGAAGACTGCAGCAATAGTTCAGATTCCGAAAGCATTAAGGAAGAATTTGTTTGCTGGATGCAGCAGGCCGGTTCTGCATCAGGTACTATCCGCAGCTATGTTTCTGCCATCGGACAGTCCAATAAGGCTGCCAATGAATATGGTGTTTGCGATACGGATTTGTTCTTAATCGAAGATGCCAATAAGCTACAGCAGATTTTGGATGAGCTCTTGGAGGTCCCGGTTTTCCGGAAGCTAAATGCCCAGCAGCATAACCGCTTCCGGGCAGCTGTCTCCAAGCTCGTCGCTTACCGTTCCAGTACAGGGACAATAACAGCCCATACCCGGTTAGAAGAGAAACTTCCAGAATTAAAAGCCGTTGAGCCAGTTATAAAGCCACAAGGCATCCCTGAGGAGACTCGAATCCGCTATACGGAGATTCTTTCAGAGCATTTTGGCGAGGATGGCTACCAAACGGGGAGGCCAATTTTTCATGGGCGTTTTAAGCGATTTTATGTGGAAAAATATGGTTGTCCTCCAGCAGAAACAGATAATCGCATTGATGAAATCATGAGTATGGTCGGAACAAAGCGCGATGATAGAGTATTCCCCAAGCAGGATGATAGTCAGAATGACTTGGTTATGGAAATTGTGAGCGATGTTCTGTCTGCTTTTGATTCAGGTGCAACTGCTGTCTACATCGAAGCGGTTTATGATAAATACCAGCAGCCGCTTGCAGACAATTTGCATATATACAATCAGGATGCCTTGGCATCGTTATTGTTGGGTCATGCCAACGGAAAATATATCCAGCGTTATTCTTTTCTGACGAATAACTGGTCTGGTGCAAATGCTCAGGAGGACTTGCTTCGCATTATGAAGACATTCCACCAGCCGCAGAATTATGCTGCCATTCATGAGAAGGCATGGTTTCTTCCTTATGAAAGGATGAAGACCATTCTGGTTACGACAGCTTCCATCGTGAATGTTGCAGCTGAGACCTATTTTTATGCGCCAAATTTGCCGGTCAGTGCAGCTGAGCTAGCATATCTTTCTTCATTGATGAATGAAGAACTGAGCTATCACAGCCATATTACGGATGTCCGACTGATGCAGCTGATTGCAGAAAAATGCCCCAGCATTGCAATCAATACGGATGGATACACCACCTATGGCTTAAGGAATTGCCTCGGGTACATCCTCCGAGATCAGTTCGCTTTTAATGGGCCTATTATTACCCTCAAGGGTAAGGAATTGAGCATGGCAGATGTTTTTACAGAGTTTGCAAAAGACCACGAGGTGTTGTCCGTTGACGAGCTGTCGGCTCTGAGCAATGAAATGAACATTGTGATTTACTGGGATTCGGTACTGAGCGAGATGATTCGTGTCTCTGCCACGGAATTGGTGAGGAAAGATCAGATAAAGTTTGATGTAGAAGCAATAGACGAAATTTTAGATGGAATATGTCCGGGAGATTATATTCCGCTTCCGGAAGTAAATCTTTTTCTGTACTTCCCGAATATCGGCTATCCGTGGAACAGCTACCTGCTGGAAAGTTATCTGTTCAGTTGTAGCAAGAAATTTCGTTTGTTGCACTCTTCCTTTATCAAAACCGGTGTGTACGGTGCAATGGTTCGCAAGGACGCAGATGTTCCGGATTACCGCTACTTATTGGTGGATGTGCTGTCGAAATCCAATGCACTGGACTCCACCAAGGAGGCACTGCAATACATTGTCGATAAGGGCTACCAGCAGCGCAGACGTTATGAAGGCATCGAAGCGGTGATTCAAGAGGCCAAGCTGATAAAAGAACAGAGAGAAAAACAGGAGAAATGAGGAAAACCTGATGTACCAGTATTTATGGGACGAGGAGACGGGAGGACTGCTGCTGACCACAGAGCAATCGAAGTTCAGCAAGGAACCGCGTCCTGTTTATGCCTCAGAATTGACACTACTGGGATTTGACCAATACTGGTCGTATCCCAAAGACGACTGCGCTCCGCTCATGTGGGCAGAAGCTAATAACTATATTTATCGTGGCAGAACGGTTGCCAGAACTAAAGGCGGTTCGTATGGCTTGGTATCAGAAGTAGCCATAGGCCGCTGCGAGCTGCCCTCCATCACAGCTAAAAACAAAGAGTTTTTGCAGTATTTTGCGGACGAAGACTGGAGAAAAATTGATGTTCTTGACGAGATAAAGCATCACAGTCAGGTTTACGATTATCGGAAATGTGAGTATCCGCTTCATTTATTTGAGGAACTAGATGTAATCGATGAGCAACTACGAATGATTCAGTCCATGCTTGTGCAAGGAATGTTGGAGAAAGCGTTGATTGTAGCCGACCACGGTGCCAGCAGATTGGCAGTGCGTTATGGTCATGAGCTGAATTCCAGCATTGAGCTAGAGGAGTCGGGTGAACACAGCGGACGATGCTGTCCGGCGGCAGAAGACCCGAATCTGTCGTTTGTTGCTTATGAAGATGGATTCGCCGTTCTTGCAAACTATGAGCGTTTTAAGGGTGGCCGTCGGGCGAATGTAGAAGTACACGGTGGGGCTTCCCTTGAGGAAGTGGTGGTGCCTATCATCACCCTGACAAAGCGTCCGGACAATATTGAACTTTGCTTTGTAAATCCTGTCATTGCACTAAAGCCTCGTGTCACTCCGGAGTTGGTGCTTTATTCTAATGTTCCGCTCAGCAAGCCTCGACTGCTCATTGATGGCGATTTCTATGACGGTGAATTTGTAGCGGATAAGAAACATGCAAGATTTGAAATTCCGAAGATTAAGAGGAAAGGCAATTACTCTGCGGAGGTTTATGATGGCGAGAAAAATATGTCGGTAAAGCTGGAGTTTAAAGTACAAAAGCAGACCCGCGAAGTAGATCTGTTCTAATCGGAGGTGGCAAATATGAGCGAGTTACAGTCCGCCGATATGGTGGAAAAGTTAAAGGACAACTTTGATGAGATGGTTGTCTATAAGGATCTGAAGAAGAGCAATTTTATCACCTCCTTCAAAATGCCGTCGTTCATGCGAGATTGGGTATTAAAGCGCTTTCAGGATGACGATGGCGAAATCGATGTTGATGGGGCTACAGCTTTTATTCGTGAGTTTATTCCGAAAAAAGAGGACTGGAAATCTATCAAGAACCGTATTGTCAACTATCAGGAGCAGATGAAATTTTTGGCCAAGATATCGGTTGATATTGATATCAAAACGCAGGGTCTGTCTTTCTCGCTTCCTGATTTTGGCCTGACCACTAAAGATACTGTGATTCCGAGAGATGTTTGGGAAAATTGCAGCGCAGCATTGTTGAAGGCTGAAGAGAATTGGGGAATCGTAGAACTTGGGTATCAGTTCCCGGAGAGCGACAGGGATGCCGGGAAAATTAAGTTGGTGAGTTTCCAAGATTTCTGTCCGTATATTATTGACTTGGATGAGTATAAGTATGCCCGTGAATCTTTCACCCTTGATGAGTGGATTGACATTATCCTTGGCGCCATCGATTATAATGCAGCTGGCTACGAATCCCGTCAGCAGAAGCTGGCCATGATTACGAGATTGCTTCCTTTTGTAGAGAAGCGACTGAATTTGATTGAACTAGCCCCCAAAGGTACCGGCAAGTCCTATTTGTTCGGATCGGTCAGCCGCTATGGTTGGCTTTCTTCTGGCGGTACTATGTCCAGAGCAAAAATGTTTTATGACGTTGCTCGGAGAACAGAAGGCCTGGTATTTGGTCATGATTATGTGGCGTTAGATGAGGTGCAGACTATTAACTTTACCGATATAGATGAAATGCGTGGTGCTCTCAAGGGCTATATGGAAAACGGCAAGTACACAGTCGGCAATCACGAGGGGGCTGCTGATTCTGGCATTATTCTTCTTGGCAATATTCCCGCGGCTTCCATGAATGAATACTTGAATATGTTCAGCGACTTGCCGAAAGTGTTTCATGAAAGTGCTTTGATAGACCGCTTCCACGGATTCTTAAAGGGCTGGGAACTGCCTCGAATGAACGATGACCTGAAGATTTGTGGTTGGGCTCTGAATTCAGAGTATTTCTCTTCTATTATGCACGAACTGAGAGACGACCCGACATACCGCGCTGTTGTTGATGCACGGGTAGCAGTCCCGGAGAAATCTGATACGAGAGATACGGAGGCGATCAAGCGTATTTGCACAGCCTATTTGAAGCTATTGTTCCCGAATGTACAGCACCCGGAGGATATTTCTTCCCACGATTTTAACTTGTTCTGTCTGAAGCCAGCTATCGAAATGCGCTCCATTATCAAGATTCAGCTTGGAATTCTTGATCCGGAGGAGTTTGGCGGGAAGACAGTACCGGAATTAAGCGTAAAGGACGTTGATGAATGAATACGATAACATGTGTTTCCTGCGGAAAAACGGGTCTGGTACGCAACGAGATAGGAATTAATAAAAAGCTGTTAGGCGAGGATATAGAAAAATTTTATTGCCTTGACTGCCTTGCAGAATACCTTGAGGTGACACCGCAGGATATTTTAGATAAGATTGAAGAATTTAAAGAAGATGGCTGTAAGCTCTTTGAATAATGAAGGGAGGCGGAGCCTGTGATATATGCGGATAATGCTGCTACGACAGCTTTAGATATTGATGCATTCGAGGCAATGAAACCTTACTTGCTCAAAGAATATGGGAATGCGTCTCAGCCCTATTCGTTTGCAAGATCAGCAAAAAAAGCGCTGGCCGCTGCCAGAAAAACCATTGCTGACTGCATCGGTGCACAGCCGGAGGAAATTTTTTTCACCTCCGGTGGTACCGAGAGCGATAATTGGGCTATTAAAGGTACATTGCAATACGGCGATGGTCGCGCTATTCTAACCAGTCAAATTGAACATCATGCAATATTAAACGCCTGTGCTTCTGTAGAGCGTCTGGGGTATCCAGTTGTTTATCTTTCGGTTGATCAAAAAGGAGTGTTAACACCTGCCACATTAAATAAGTTCATCACTGGTAACACTAAGCTGGTGTCCGTTATGTTGGTCAATAATGAGATAGGAACAATTGAACCGATAAAAGAACTTGCGGAGATAGCTCATATACATGGGGCATTTTTTCATACGGATGCTGTGCAGGCCGTAGGGCACATCCCGGTAAATGTAACGGTCTTAGGCATTGACATGCTTTCGGCATCTGCTCACAAGTTTAATGGGCCAAAGGGGGTCGGATTTCTTTATATCAGGAAAGGCACAGATATTCATTCTCTTGTTGACGGCGGTGCACAAGAATTTGGAATGAGGGCGGGCACAGAAAATATTGCAGCCATTGTGGCGATGGCAGAGGCACTTCGAAAAAACTGCGCTCATATGGATGAAACAGAAAGCAGGCTTTGCAAAATGGAAAACAGCTTTATCCATGCCCTGAACAAGGCTGGAATTGATTTTATCCGAAACGGAGCCGATAATCATCTTCCTGGAAATATAAGTATTTCCATTAAAAACGCTAGCGGTGAAATGCTTCTGCACAGGCTGGATTTAAAGGGGATTTGTATATCAACAGGTTCAGCATGTGATTCCGTTAATACACAGGTTTCCCATGTAATTCAGGCGATTTCTGTACCTGAAGATTATGCAGCCGGAACAATTCGTATTTCTTTCGGCAGGAATAATCATGAAAGTGATGCTCAGGATATAGCAGATGCTATTGTGAGCATTTTGAAAAATTAGCATTCTGGGAATGCATGATATTTTATCTTTATTATATTACGAACTGTCAACAGCGAAGAAGTATGAGCTATGGTGCCGATTCCTGTTGACGGCGAGGACAATATTAGTCTTTCGCTTTAGAAGGAGATTGCTCAAAAATTTATATCAGCACAGCACAGTCAGAAAGAAATCATCGAAAAATTAAACACATTAATTTCTGAGAAAATCTCCATTTAAACAAACGGGGAGCGTTCAAATGCAAAACGAGTGCTCCGATATTCCTAGACGGGGGGATAGCCTCTGCACGAACATAAAGGGGTGTCCAGAGGGGCGCAGCCTCTTTGACTCTGGGTCATCCAATAGGGGCGAGCCGCATCCCTGTTGGCACACGACTTTCCCCGGAAAGTCTAGTGTGTTATACCTTTGTGGAGCAGATGGCAGCCGGAATTGCAGCACGCCCCGTAAAGTGTGGCTACAGTTGCGGCGTTCTGGCGGGAAAGGTTGCTCCTTGCGGGGCAGCATAAGCGACAGAAAAAGGCTGGCAGGCGGTGCGAACGAGCACTGTCTGTCAGCCGTGTCATTTGCGGAACAAAGGTATATCAAAGCCCCCGTCAGCCGATGCTTCCCATCGTATCAGAACCACCACGGCAGCTTCCCACGCAGGCTGTCCATCGCCTCGCCCTCCACCTTCTTTGTCCGGCTCTCGCTGAGGTGGAAGTGGAGCGCCGCACCGATCAGCGGGTGTTCGATTCCATCGGTAAACCCATAGCGGTACAGCAGATAAGTCTGCTCTCTGGCAGTCAGCTTGTCCAGCGCCGCATACAGTTCCGTCAGCTGTTCTTTTTGGATGTAAATTTGCTCCGGCGTTTGGGTATGGGGGTCAGCTATGGCTTCGATCCGCAGCATCCGTTCATCATCGGACAGAATGTCATCCAGATATACTCTCTGGAAGCCGGGGCCGTTTTTCTTATCCACCATCCGTTGCTCAAACTGAGCGAGGGCAGCACGGATACAGTCTGTCATGGCATTGCGGATCGCCGGTGCTGCATAAGTCAGAAATTTCATGCCACGTCCAGCATCAAACAAAGGGATCGCGTTCAGCAGGCCGATACTTCCCTCCTGCACCAAATCATCTAAATCAATTCCAATATCATTTTCATCCAGCCCCATACTCCGGTATTGCTCCAACGCTATTTTTCGGATGAATCCCAGATTGTTTTCCAGCAGAATGTCACGGGCAGCCGTATCCCCTGCCTGCGCCAACTCGCACAGCCGCTCATTACTCCGGGTCGGCATTTTGCTTCTCCTGCGCATGGTCTAAAGTGGATTGGAGGAATTCCGTCAGCGCCTGACCGAACTTGTCCAACGCTTCCTTCTGCACACCGTCCATCCCGGCCGCGCTCTGGGTGACAGCGGCGGAAATCATTTCCGGCGTGATAGTCGGTGTCTGGACATCCTGACCTTTTGTCAACTTGGAGAACATCTGCTGGGTGATGCCTTTGGTCAAAGTTTGCGCCGCCGTAAAATCGTTACCGATCTCTTTTTTTACTTCCCGCAATGCCGCCATAAAAGTATTCTGTATCATCGCGAGGTCTGCCTGATATACAGGAACTTTCTGCCGGTTGACTGCTCTGGCCGCCTGCACAGCAGCATCCGTTTTCACATTCCGGCGCAGCATGGCGCTGAGGGTGGTAAGCATCTGGTTCTGCCCGGCGAAACCGGCGGCCAGCGTATCGTCAAAATATTGCTCGATCATGTAGGTTACTTCTGCAAAGCGCGGGCTTTCCAACAGGCGGTTGACAATTTCAGCATTGGCTTTCCCGGTGTACAGATTCCGCGCCGCCTGCACTGACAGGCCCAGTTCTTCAATATCAAAATTTGTCCGGTCGGGTGTGTTGACTTCCCCCAGAAGGAAATCTGTGGAGACTTCAAACACTTTTGCAATGCGGAGCAAATGTTCTGTGCTGATTTTATCGGTTTTGCCGCTGACAAACCGGCTGATGGCGCTCTCGGTGCTGCCGATGCGGGTCGCCAGTTGTGCCTGGGTGATTTTATGTTCCTTCATAAGCTCCTGCATCCGCTGCCGGATATTGCCGGGCAGATAGGCTCCCTCCATGTGACGCACCTCTTTTCTGAAAACTCTCTTTATCCATTATACATTATAAAACCAGCGCGAGCAAATGCTTTCCGCTGCCTTCGCCGCTCTGTGGGTCTTGCATTTTTGCAAGATTTCAGGGCGGCGTTTTTTTGTTTCTTGCACTTTTAGCGGATTTTTCGTTCTATAGGCTTTTTCCCCGTATATTCAGGCAGACGGGCAGATACCGTCAATAAATAATGGAGGGCAAAGCCTATGAATTTGTTTGAAACTGTAAAATCCGCTGTCACCGTGAAGCAGGCCGCCGAATACTACGGCTGTAAGGTCAACCGGGGCGATATGATCTGCTGCCCCTTCCACGATGACCGGCATCCCAGCATGAAGCTGAACAGGGATTACTTCTACTGCTTTGGTTGCGGGGTCACCGGGGACGTGATTGACTTTGTGGCGCGGCTGTTCGGCCTGAGTAGCTACGAGGCCGCAAAGAAGCTGGCCTATGACTTTGGCATCGACCCGGACAAGCCCCCGGCAGCGATGGCCTTGAAAAAGCCCTATCCGCTGGCGCGGGCCTTCCGCAACGATGAGATGTACTGCCAGCGGGTGCTCTGCGATTATCTGCATCTGCTGGAACGCTGGAAGGTCGAATATGCCCCGCAATCGCCGGAGGATGAACTGGATGACCGCTTTGTGGAAGCCTGTCATATGATCGAGTATGTAAATGATTTGTTGGACGTTCTCATGTTTGCGGAACTGAAGCAGCGTGTGAAAGCGGTGGATAAGCTGCTGAAGGACGGAACCATCGCCGCGCTGGAGCAGCGACTCCAACGTCTGGAAAAGGAGGTGCAGCACCGTGGCGAAGAACGAGCAATCGCGTGAGGCCAACCAGCCCATCTGGTTTGACGGCAAGAGTATCAATGAAGCCCTGTTTTGTGATGATTTTCTCGGCAGACACAAAATCATCTACACAAACGGGGCTTTTTTTACGCCTGATGGCCGCGTCACCGATGAGCTGCCGCTGCGTGGAGAGATTTTTGAGGAACTGAAATGCTGCGCGGTCAGTAACATCCCCCGCAAAATCAGCAACATTGTGGAACTGATGAAGCTGGCGGCGCTGGTAGAGGATTTCCCACCGGAAACTGACCGCATCCATCTGGCAAACGGCACGTTATTTCTGGATGACACCTTTACGGAGGGAAAACAGGACATTGTGCGCTGCCGTCTGCCAGTGTCCTATAATCCCGAAGCACCCGCGCCGACCCGCTGGTTGGCCTTTCTGGATGGGCTGTTGTACCCGGAGGACATTCCCACGTTGCAGGAATATATCGGCTACTGCCTGATTCCCAGCAACAAAGGCCAGCGGATGATGGTCATAAAAGGTAACGGCGGTGAGGGCAAAAGTCAGATCGGCGCGGTGTTGTCCGCCCTGTTCGGGAGCAACATGAAGGACGGCAGCATCGGTAAAATTTCCGAGAACCGTTTTGCCCGCGCTGATCTGGAACACATTCTGCTGTGTGTGGATGATGATATGCGGATGGAGGCCCTGCGGCAGACCAACTATGTCAAATCCATCGTCACCGCACAGGGCAAAATGGATTTGGAGCGTAAAGGCAAGCAGAGCTATCAGGGATGGATGTGCGCCCGGCTGCTGGCGTTCAGCAACGGAGATTTGCAGGCCCTTTTCGACCGCAGCGATGGCTTTTACCGGCGGCAGCTGGTGCTGACCACCAAAGAGAAACCTGCCGACCGTGTGGATGATCCCGACCTGGCTGAGAAGATGAAGGCCGATGTGGAGGGCATTCTGCTGTGGGCTTTTGAGGGATTGCAGCGGCTGATAGCGAACAACTTCAAGTTCACCGAGAGCCAACGCACCAGAGAGAACCGGGAGGCCGTCAAGCGGGATAACAACAATGTGTTCGACTTTCTGGAATCCGAGGGCTATATCCGGCTGAAAGCCGATGCTTCCATCAGCTCAAAGGATTGCTATGACATTTACCGGATGTGGTGCGAGGAAAACAGTCTGACTGCACTCAAACGCCGCAGTTTCAGCGATGCGCTGGTGGCAGCCTGTGGCAAGTACAATCTGGAACACTGCAACACGATTACCAATTCGGCAGGACGCCGGGTATGGGGCTTTATGGGGATCGAGGCAGTGGCAAGGCCGCATATAAACGAGTTTACGGACGCTTCACAGTGTACGTACGTACCGGAAGACTGGCGGGATTGATTTCCGCTCTGGTCGCCGGTACGTATGTACGCAGCGATTAACCCTATTACCCTATATATTGTAGAGGTGCTTCATTTGGATAAAGTGGTCGTGCCCATTTTGGGTACGACCAGAACCATGTAAATATTCTCGGTTTTGTGATGTGAAGTGGTTGGTGTCATTTTGAACCCGACCACTTTAGCGAAGCAAAGTAGTCATGGACATTTTTGTCCGCGTCTAAAACAGTCAAGGGAAAGCGGTGATTTTGCAGGCATATTTTAGAGCAATCTCAAAACGGCGAAATGTTTCTCTTTTATCCGTATACAGTTCGCCGGATGGCGGCTCACGGAACGACGTACAGATTGCAGCATTTTGTGACAATACAGCCCGAACAGTGAAAAGCCCCACATTTCTGCGAAGTCGAATATTCCGCCGCCAGTCAACGATACGCGGGGAAACATTTCTATCGTAAAACAGAAACTATAACAATTTTATCATCCCATGAAGCCGGTACGCTGTCCAGCGCAACCGGTTCTTTTTATGGGCAAAGAAATTTGGAGGATTATTATGAAGTCAAGCATCCGAAACGAAATCAAGGCGCAGATCATCCGCGCCGGTTACACCATGCAGGAAGTCGTTGACCAGCTGCACGATGAGTATGGGTGGAGCGACAGCGTATCCAATCTTTCCGGAAAATTGCAGCGGGAATCGCTGCGGTATCGGGAGGCCGTGGAGTTGGCTGACGTGCTGGGATATGACATTGTCTGGCAGAAACGGAGGGATTGAGTATGGAAAAAGCACAATACGCGATTATGCGATTTGCCAAATATAAGGGGCCTGAAATCGGCAATATCGAGGCCCATAACGAGCGCACAAAGGAAAAGTACGCCAGTAATCCCGATGTGGATACCAGCCGAAGCAAGTACAACTTCCATCTGGTCAAACCGCCCGGCAAGTACCGGACCGAGTCAGAGAGGCAAATTGCCGCTGCCGGATGCCGTACCCGGAAAGACAGTATCCGTATGATCGAGACGCTGTTCACAGCCAGCCCGGAGTTCTTTAAGGGAAAGAAACGGGCGGAGATTCGGGAATTTTTCGAGGAAGCCCTGCACTTTCTGGAACAGCATCAGTCCAAAGAGACAATTATATCCGCCATGGTGCATATGGACGAGAAAACGCCCCATATGCACCTTTGTTTTGTCCCTTTGACGGAGGATGGCAGGCTCAGCGCCAAAGACATCATGGGCAATAAAAAGAAGCTGACCTGGTGGCAGGATGAGTTTTGGAAACACATGGTCAAGAAGTTTCCAGATTTGGAGCGTGGCGAGAGCGCCAGCCTGACCGGGCGCGACCATATCCCGCCCCGCGTATTTAAGGAGATGACCAGACTGACCAAACAGAAAAGCAAACTGGAGGATCTGCTCACTGGAATCAATCCCTTTAACGCCAAAAGCCGGGCGGAGGAAATCTGCAAGATTCTGGATAGCTATATTCCCAGCGTGGAGAAGATGGACACGCTGCTGCGGAAATATGGCGTGGCTTTTACGAAAACAGCATCCGAAAACAAAAAGCTGAAAACGAAAAATGCCGAGCTGGAAGAATCTCTTGCATCGGCGCAGAAGGTCAGCACCCTAAAGCAGATCGAAGACCTCAAGCTGCGGCGCGACTATGACAGTGCTGTGGCGATTTTGGAGCAGATACCGGCAGAAGTATTGGATTTTTACAAACAGCCTCACAAAAAAGAAAGGGAAACTGCCTATGATCGATGAATGGAGCGGTTTTGCAGACCTGCTGGCCAACCTGATTGAGAAGTACGCTTCGGAGTTGGATGTCGAGAACCTGCCCGCTCCGGCGGTTCCGCTTGAGGATCAGGACAGCGCGGCAGCAGATAAAAAAGAATCTGTTTTCAAGCCGGAAGCAGTTGCAGGCAAAATTGCTGCATGATATAATAGACGTGATATAAGAGTCCAAACAAATTTATGATTGAAAACCGAGGTGAATGCGAATGGAATACTCAAACGATAACCTGTTCGGTTCTGAAATGATGATCTATACAACGGAAGATGGTTTAACCAAAATTGAGACAACCTTTGACGGCGATACCGTCTGGCTTTCTGCTGATCAGATGGCCGAGCTGTTCCAGCGGGATAAGTCCACGATTTCAAGGCATATCAAAAACATTTTCACCGAAGGTGAGCTTGTACGCGATTCAGTTGTTGCAAAATTTGCAACAACTGCTACGGACGGGAAAACCTATCAGGTTGAATACTACAATCTTGATGTGATTATTTCAGTTGGCTATCGTGTAAAATCCAAACGCGGCACCCAATTTCGCATTTGGGCAACTGGGATTCTGAAAGAGTATATGCGAAAAGGGTTTGCCTTGGATGATGAACGCTTGAAAAATTTAGGTGGCGGTGGATACTTCAAGGAACTGTTGGAGCGCATCCGGGATATCCGCGCCTCAGAGAAAGTATTTTACCGGCAGGTTTTGGAAATCTACGCTACCAGCATCGACTATGATCCCCATGCGGAGATTTCTGTCCAGTTTTTCAGAAAAGTCCAGAATAAAATCCACTATGCCATTCATGGGCAAACAGCGGCTGAGGTCATTTACACGAGAGCGGACGCTGAAAAGGAATTTATGGGACTTACCACATTTGCCGGAAAGCACCCCACGCTAAAAGAGGCTGTAATTGCAAAGAACTATCTGAATGAAAAGGAACTTCGTGCAATGGGTCAGCTTGTTTCCGGGTATTTGGATTTTGCGGAACGTCAGGCGGAACGGGAACAGGTTATGACCATGAAAGACTGGGCGGAACATCTGGATCGCATTCTTACGATGAGTGGCGAGCAGCTGTTGCAAGGAAACGGGAGTGTGAGCCATAAACAGGCCGTGGAGAAAGCAACCACCGAATACAAGAAATACAAGGCCCGGACGCTTAGTGAAGTGGAAAAGGACTATCTGGATTCCATCAAGGTGCTGGGGCAGAAGACAGAGAAAAAGTGAGAGGCTGTAGTTGCCCTATGGGGAGCAGATAGATGCAGAAAGAGAAGACAAAAGTTTACACCTACACCAGAGTCTCCACCGCTATGCAGGTGGACGGCTACTCGCTGGATGCGCAGAAGGCCAAAATGAAAGCCTACGCAGACTATAACGATTATGAGATCGTCGGCGAATACGAGGACGCGGGAAAATCCGGCAAGTCTATCGAGGGCCGGGCGCAATTCAGCCAGATGATGGAGGACATCAAATCCGGCAAGGATGGCGTGTCCTATGTTCTGGTGTTCAAATTGTCCCGCTTCGGCAGAAATGCTGCAGACGTGCTCTCTTCCCTTCAGGTCATGCAGGATTTTGGCGTTAACCTGGTGTGTGTGGAAGATGGCATTGATTCTTCCAAGGACGCAGGTAAATTGATGATCTCTGTCCTATCTGCCGTGGCGGAGATTGAGCGGGAAAATATTCGTGTCCAAACCATGGAGGGCCGCATTCAAAAAGCGAGAGAAGGCCGCTGGAACGGCGGCTTTGCACCCTATGGGTATCAACTGGTGGATGGGAAATTGGTCATCAACGAGGAAGAGGCAGAGGCCATTCGTGTCATCTACGACCAGTATGTTCACACGGACATTGGCGCAAACGGAATTGCAAAATATCTGGAGAACCATGGTATCCGTAAAATTCCCCGGCAGAATGGGAAGAATCCCCTGTTTGACGCACATTTGATTCGCTTGATTTTGAAAAATCCGGTGTACTGCGGCAAGATTGCCTATGGCCGCCGCAAGATGGAAAAAGTGCGCGGCACAAGGAACGAGTATAAGCTGGTGGAGCAGGACAACTACCTGCTGGCAGATGGTTTGCACGAACCGATTATTTCGGAAGAAGTCTGGCAGGCGGCACAGGTGAAGCTGCTGGCACAGGCCAAGAAATACGAACACGTCAATCGCGGGAAAGATGAACACGTACATCTGCTCTCCGGCATTGTAAAATGTCCTGTCTGCGGAGCCGGAATGTATGGGAATAAAAGCATCAAGCACAAAGCGGACGGCACCAAGTACAAGGATTTTTACTACTACGGTTGCAAGCACCGCTCTATGATTCGTGGGCATAAGTGTGATTACAAAAAGCAGATCCGGGAAGAACTGCTGGACGATGCCGTGGCAGAAGTCATTGTAAAGCTGGTGAGCAATCCAAAGTTTGCGGCTATGATGCAGGAAAAAATCAACATGAAAGTGGATACTGCCGCCATTGACCAGGAGATTGCCAATTACGAGAAGCAGCTGCGCCAGCATTATTCCGTCAAAGCAAAACTGGCGGAAGAGATTGACTCTCTCGACCCGGACGACCGGCACTATGTGCGGCGCAAGGCAGACCTTGATGACCGGCTCTACAAGATGTATGATAAAATCGAGGATGCAGAGTCCCTGTTGATTGCCGCTAGAGCTAAAAAGCAGGCTATTGAAGCAGAAAAGCTGACCGGCGACAATATCTATAAAGTCCTGATTTATTTTGAGAAACTGTACGGCGTGATGAATGAAGCGGAACGGCGGCAGTTGATTGAGGCATTGATCTCTGAGATTCAGATTTACCCGGAACGCCAAGCCAATGGACAGTGGTTAAAATCCATCAAATTTAAGCTGCCGATTATCGAGGAAGACATGAGTATTAGTTTGGACAATGAAGAACAAGTCGAGACGGTTGCGGTTCTATCTCGGAAATCCGCAACGAAGACTTTCATCCCCGTGACCGTCAGCCCGAAGGACATGGGACTGGATGAGGCCAAGGCGCAACCGACGTACGAGAACATCCGAAAGTATGTGAAGGAGACGCACGGCCTGACCGTGAGCACCCTGAACATCGCGCAAATGAAGGCCGAGTGCGGACTGGAGATGGAGTGCGACCGCTCGGGCGGCAAGCAGCAGCCGAAGTGTCCGCCCGAGAAGCGCGAGGCGATTCTGGACGCGTTCCGACACTTCGGGATGATTGAGGATGATTCCTCGGAGGGATAGGACGCTGTATTTTGCGTTTTAAGACGTTTTAAGCCCGTTGGGGTACTCCGTTACCCTGGCGGGCTTTTTCGTGCCTTAAAACGCCTCTGAGAGCGTCAGAGAAGCAAAGGCGGATGCTGCAACGCGGTTTCCATCGCGGAGGCTAAATACGACCCCGAAATGCACCCGAACGCGATCTACAACAACAATGTGCTGGTCGGCTTTTTCATGTACCGGCGCGCGGAAAGCCGGGCCGATACGGCGGTCCTCCGCCGCTTCATGATCGACGCGCAGTTTCAGCGCCGGGGGCTCGGCAAAAAGGCCTTCGCGCACGTCCTGCCCGGCGACAAGGACGACGGCGAAAAAGCGCTGCGCGTATCGTGCAACAACAGCGACGTCGACATCGCGTTCGCAAACGGCAACTGAGCAAAGCGCCTTACAGACGGCGCGCCGCGGCCGAGCGGGACGTGGATCCGGTCGAGCGGCAGCGCCGGGCGCACGTCCTTGTAGTGGATCGAGCGCAGGTACGGCCGCCCGCGCGCAGTGCGTCAATCGCAGAAAACGCAGTTTCCTCCCTTGCGTGCGCCCGCCTTTGCATGTATACTGGATGTAAAGAAATTACAGGAGGGAACAACATGTTCAAAACCAAACGATGGCTGGCGCTCGCCGCCGCCCTC
>OJAG01000943.1_pt1 | contig 19834 bp, 21 predicted proteins | sample 1589021 | NCBI WGS metagenome assembly OJAG01 (sample SAMN03283264) | human gut metagenome | biome: human-associated habitat; material: feces | host: Homo sapiens | place: USA | collected 2013 | reverse complement strand
GGCTCCCCGAGGTGCCGCTCCCCGCCAAGCCCCGTTTCGGTCACTCATCCACCCAACACCGAAACGGAGGTTTATTTATGACTACAATCAATCTGAAGGATTTTTATTATTGGTACACACAGGATCAGTTTATCGAGGTTTCTGACGAGGTAGCCGAAGTGTTTGTGTCCGATGCCCGGCACGAAATGGCCTACCAGCGGCGGCTCTCCCGGCATAAGGCGCAGTATTCTCTGGACTGCGATGACGGGATCGAATATTCCGCCTGCCTGCATGAGCCAACGCCCCAGGAGCTTCTGGAGCGCATGGAGCTGTTCATCCGTCTGTGGAACGCACTCAATTCTTTGCCGGAGATCCAGGGCCGCAGGATTGATGCCCACATCATTCTTGGAAAGAGCATCAAGGAAATTGCCGAGGCCGAGGGCGTACATGAGGAGTCTGTCCGCCAGTCGATCAAGCGTGGCCTTGAGCGCATGAAAAAAACTTTTTGATTTTTTCATTTTCCCCGCTTGGAAATGATGAAAAAATGTCTCGGTTTATGAAAGGAGATATTCTTCTTTCCGCAGATAAACAGCGGCGGCCCCGGGCATAGTCCGGGGAGCCGGGCGGCGGGTGCGCTGTGACTTTTTCTTTGGAAGAACGAGCGAACAACACCAACACCGCAACTGGGCCGGGCCACCCCACGGCCACGATCCGGCATAGGACAGGCTGGCCGCCTGTCACTCCGGGCCGCCCTCTTATCTGCGAGGGAACGCCGCTCTGAGCATGGTTGTCTTTGGACAGGGCAAGAAAATGGGAGCGGCGTTCTCTATTTTATACTTACATGGAGTGAGGCAAGAGGGCAGCATCGTTTAGGTGCTGCCCTCTTGCGTTTCCCCACGATATGCGGGAGGCGTATCCTATTATTTGATAAGGAGGTTTTACCGTGAGATTAACGGCAAAGGAACTGGAACAAATGAAAAGCGTTGACATCGGCGCAGTGGCTCCCGAGTCCCTGCCGGATGTGAGCGGTATGACCTTTGACACTTCTCTCCCCCGAGAGGAGCGGATCGCTCTGTTTTTGCAGGCGGTAGAAAATCCATACTGCTTTTGCATCGGCGGGATCGGTGTAAAAATTGAATTTGCGGAAAGCGGGCCGTCCTTGCAGGACACGCTGACGGACTTCCTGCTCCGGCAAAAAAGCGGGCTGTAACTTCGGTTATGGCCCGTTACTACTTCGAGACAAAGTGTCCCGAGGCGGAGGCATCCTTGTTGTCCCGCCCGGGCAGAGGTATAATATAGATGTAATGTGATAGGGAAGGAGGAACAATGGCACGAGCAAAAAACAGAGGATTGCAACAGAGTTTCTCTCCCTCTTATACCGTCCGCCGCTGGCGGCTGGGCGAATATATCCGGCTTTCCAAAGAGGACTTGAAAAAGGGAAAGGACGACAGCAACAGCGTCATCAACCAGCGTGATCTGCTCAATGACTTTTACCAGAAGCATATCGGAGAATTTGAAAGTGTTTCCGAATATGTAGACGATGGACACACAGGAACGGACGCCAACCGGGAGAATTTCCAGCGGCTCCTTTCCGATGTAATGAGCGGGAAAATCAACTGCGTGGTAGTAAAAGACCTTTCCCGTTTTGCAAGAAATTACAGCGATGCGGGAAGTCTGATTGATAACCTGTTTGTGCAGATGGGTGTCCGTTTTATCAGTCTTGCTGAAAATGTGGACAGCTATCTCAACCCGGACAGCGTTTCCAGTATTATCGTCCCGATTACAAATGTGATGAACGATCAATACTGCTACCAGACCTCAAAGAAAATTCGCCAGGTATTTGACTACAAGCGGCGCAACGGTCAGTACATCGGCGCATTTGCTCCTTATGGATATGTGAAGCACCCAAAGGACAAGCACCGGTTAATCATCGATCCCGATGCCGCTGAAATCGTCAAACTGATTTTCTCTTTGTTCCTAAAAGGGACATCGAAACGGGCCATCGCTTTGTATCTGAATGAACACGGCGTACCCAGCCCCTCGGCTTATAAACTGCAAAAGGGCATACCTGTTTCAACAAGAGGATATGACGATCCTATGTGGGGAGCCCGCATGATCCACTCCATTCTTACGAACCCCACCTATACCGGGGATTTGGCGCAGGGCCGCAGTCGGGTAAAAAGCTATAAGGTACACGAGGTTGAAAGCGTCCCCCGTGAAGAATGGGTGGAAGTAGCTGGTACGCATGAGTCAATCATTGATTATGAAACCTTTGATAAGGTACAGGCTCTTTTACAGCGTGATACCCGTACTTCTCCAAAAGGCCGGGAAGTCCACCTGTTCAGCGGTTTTCTGAAATGTGCTGACTGCGGGCGGGCAATTACCCGGAGCGTAGGCAACAACAATAATGTGTACTATGCCTGTTCCACCTACAAGAACCGCTCTCGGACAGCCTGCACAATGCACTCGATCAAGCATAACCGTCTGGAGGCCGCTGTCCTCTTTGCGGTACAACAGCAAGTCCATCTGGCTGTTTCATACTCGGAAATGATTGCCCGCATTAACACCGCCCCAGTCAAAAAGAGCCAGTCCATCCGTTTGGAAGAACTGATTGCTGCGAAAGAGCGGGAACTGGCAAAAATCAGCCGCTACAAGCAGTCCCTTTATCAAGACTGGAAAGACGGGGAAATTACCCAGCAGGACTACCGGGATATGAAAGCCGATTATGAACGACAGATTATCGCTCTTACGGATGTGCTGGCCCGGCTGAACGCTGAACGGGCGGAACTGGCAAACGGTGTAAAGAGTGAACATCCCGCATTGGTGGCATTTACAAAACATCAAAATATCGACCAGCTTTCCCGGGAACTTCTCGTTGAGCTGATCGACCATATCAAGGTTTATGAGAATGGAAACATTAGTGTGAGATTTAAGTTTGCGGATGAATTTAGACGCATAGCAGAATACATTGAAATCAACACCACAAAACCCGCAGTAGCGGGCTAACCCCCGCTACATACCCCTTTGACAGTGTGTTTTCCTAATAGGAGCTAATCATAAGTAGCTCCATTTACCACACCTAATAACAGCATAGTAAGGCACAAAGAAAAAATCGATAGTATTTTCAATACACGGATATACTTGGGAGTCTCTTTGCTTTGTTGAGATTTTTCTTTTTTTGTCATATTATATGCTTAATCCTCCAAAATGATGCCCTTGTATTTCTTTGAGTTCTTGTTTTTGAGCCACTTCTAAATCATGTTGCTCTATATCTCTCATAGCCTTTTCGAGCTCTTGCCGATGATGAGCGATTTGTTCATTTTCCATTTTAATGTGATTAATGGCTGATGTAATTTCTTCTATCAGTTTGGATTCTTGTTCTGGTTCTAATGAAGTAGTAGCATATTTTAATAAAGTCTGAATTCGCTCGGACAATAAACCGTTGATAATCATTAGGTCATGTGTGTTTTTAAGAACGGCGTTTGCCTCATTGTATAGTGATTGTGAACATCTGGACAAGGACTGTATAGTTTTTTGATGTTCAAGTTCAATTTCGCGAATTGTACTTTTACAATCTTCTACAAGCGTTTGGTTTTGAGAAGAGAACTCTTTGATTTCTTCTTCGAGTTCCTCTAATTTCCGATTGTATTCTTCTTTTTTTTCAAAAGATTGAATCAATTCGTTAAGCACAGCTATTATCCCTCCGATCAAAATTATAGGTGTCAGAACTCCAATTAAGAATTGAATAATTATCTCAAACATTTGTACCACTCCATTATTACATGAATATCAGTATATTTCAACTTTTTTGAAAAAAGATTTAAAAACCGGAAGTACTTCCGGTTTTTAATAGTCTGCGGTGCTGCCCACGGACTCTGACGAATTAGCAGACTCTCGCTTTTCCCGTACAGTCTGTCGCCATTTTCCTTCTTTTATAGTTCGTATAACATCATCCAACTTGGCGTAGACGGTGGGAACATACTCTCGTGTTTCTGAGATATAAGGAGCTTCTAGGCGAATGCCCCATTTATCGTAGCGCGGCATATTGGCGATAAACGGGTGACTGCCTCGCCGGTTGACGACCCATTTGCCAAAGGGCAGGAGCTGCAATTCGTCCGGTGTCATCAATGGCCGTGCAATCATGTTGACGCTGCGGCTGCTATTTGATCCACTACCAAAAAGGCCGCGGCCTTCCCGGTTGTTGGTTGAAACGGAACCGGCAGCGACCGTCTGGTTTCCAAGCAGCTTGCTGAAGGTAACGGCGGTATCGGACATGGGGGAAAAGCCACCGAAAATAACGGTCTGGCAGCAGTCTCGAATAATAGTCTCGCCGTCTGCACCGTAGGTCTGTCTGAGCTGTGCCGGTGACTGGATGCAGGGCACGATAATAATGTTGCGGGATCGCGAAGCGCCAAACATGCCGAGAATGTTGCCCATATAAGGAAAAATGCCGAATTCATCGGCGAAGATATAAAGGCGGCGTGTAAGCTTGTTTTCTTTTGTGCATTCATCTGCATAGACGATGGCTTCATTTATGATCTGGCTAAGAAAAAGGGAGACCAATACGTGTTTTGTGGCGTCTTCTTCCGGGAATGTGATGAATACGGCAACTTTTTTCTGGTAGATGTCTGCGACTGTGATTTTGGAATTCTTGCAGAGAATGTTTTCTGACTCTGAGTCGATGAAGGCAAGCAGGCGGGACATGGAGGTTGTGATAACAGATAAATACTGCATACCCTCGCTGCCCGGTACGGAGCCTGCAAACCAACGGATTTTATCATCTTCAGGTAGAAGACTGAGAATTTCATTCAGCTTTGTTTGCTTGACTTTCCTTTGGCTATCGGTCTCATCATTTGCGGATTTAACGGTTTGGACGAATTCGAGAAGTATTTTAAATACGGAAACGATATGACGTTCTTCCGGCTTGCAGTATTGCGCAACAAGCAGGATTATGGAGGTGATCAAGCCTTCAGAGGAATCGTAGAAATACGAGTTCTGACCGCCGCCGTCAAAGCCCTTTGTGTGGACAATAGAGTTTGCAAGAGCTTTTGCGTAGCGCTCGGCGCGGCTGTGGTAGTCTACACGTTTAGGATCATCGCGCCACATATCTATGTAGAGATTGATGAGCTGCATGTAATTGTAGCTGTCGCTTTTCATCGGTGTGCGGAAGTTGATATTCAAACAGGTATAGCCGTATTGTTCGCAGAGCTTGCCGTATAAACGGAGCAGGTCACCTTTGCTATCCGTTGAGATAAAGGAAGTACCGCAAGCGAGCGCATATTCGATATTCGGAATCATAAAGGTGGTGGTTTTGCCGCCGCCGGTTCCGGCAACCATGAGTGTGTGGCTGTCTGAAGGATCGATGGTTGCGAGAATTTGTTTTTTGTTCTGTGTCAAATTAACGACGATGCCTGTGGTAGTCGGACGGCTTTCTTCGTTGTATCTCCACACTTCCGGCTCGTAAGGAACTTGGATAGTCGAACTCTGTATCTCCTCTTGTGTTGCCCAACGGGCAGTGCCATACTGGCCATCGCCGACGGTTTTACGCTTAATAGAGTCCAAATTGTAGCGCTTTTGTGACTCGGATAAAAAGATCAAAGCGACCAAAGCAATACCGACGATGGATAAAAATATAATTTGCTGTGGGGTCATAGAAACTCTCCTTTCTGAATTTTGTCTCTCAAGACGTCGTTCCAGTCCTTCTTGCACGGGCACAGAATTGAGGTTATGTATTTGCCGGAAAACTGCCGCATGAAGCGTTTGGCGGCTTCTTGCCCTCGGTTTTCGGGCTTATTTATATCGTTATCAAAGCAGAAAGCGATACGTTGAATAGATTTGTGCTCCTTGAGAAATCGGCGTAAAGGATCTTCTGAAAGCCCGCCAAGCGATAAGTAGCTTGCTCTGTGCCACGGTTTATGCCGATGCAGTGTTAGAAAGCTCATCAAGTCGATAGGTGCTTCAAATACATACAGCACCGTGGCGTTATCATTGGCGTATGAAAAACCGCAGTTGAACTCACCGCCGGTCACAAAGCCACGGTAACGCTGCGCGGAATTCGTGCCGCGCTTATGAGCTGATTTTACGCGGCCGAAGCAGTCATAGCATACAAATACGATGTTGCCTTGTTTATCTTGATAAATTAAATGCTCATCAATGAAAGTATTGACAATCTCGTGTGCGATGCTGCGTGTATGCGTGAGATACGCATACAGACGACGGTTATCCGGTGCAGCTGGCGGCAGGCAGAAAGCAACGGGGATCATGTCTGTGGGTTTTGATTCTCGTTTGGTGGGAGGAGGGGCAGCGAGATCAAAAGTGATCTGTCGGTTGCCGATGAGCTCAAGCACAGCGTGCGGGAAGCTTTTGTGAAAGAAGTTTTGCACAAAAGCTACGGCAGCGCCGTGCTTGCCGGTGCTGTTTTGATACCATTTATAGCCGTGGATCACGCAGCTATCGTGCTTTTCCCAGATGTAATGATTTCCTTCTTTTTGCACCTTTTCACCGCGTTCGCGCAGATATTCTACAATGTCTGTGTGCTGTGCAAGCGCGATCTGATCTTGTGTCAGAGGAATATATTCACTGTGGCTGCGCATCTGAATTCCTCTTTTTACTTTCTACGACGGTAATTTCTATGCCCTTACGACGGAATTTTTGGAGAAAGGACTTTGTTTGCTGTTTTGTCAAGGATAAATCTGTGCGCATTTGTCTGGATGAAATAGAGTAGTTATGGTCGACAATATACTGATATACGGCTTCTTCAGTATTTTTGTTCAGCGGCAATTTTATGATGTCGCTCGCTTGGATAATGGAAATCTGCATACCGTTTTTACGGAATTTATGAATCATATTGTTGAGCTGTTCTCTGGATACATTAAGATCCCGACAAGCCTTTGCGATAGAAATTTCACAGTTATGTTCTTCTATGTACTGTCGTGCTTCTCGGTAAATCTGCCTCTCGACCGATTTTCGGATGACACGGACATTCATGCCTTTTTTTCGCAGTAGGCCGATTAAGCTATAAACCTGACTCGGTGTTACGGCAAGCTCGTCACAAGCTTGTTTGACAGTGATTTTGTAATTGTTTTCGAGAACATAATTGTATATAGCTCGTGAACTATTAGATTTAAAGTTGATTTTGTTGCTTTTTTTCTTCATAGGGATCCCTTAAAGATATTACTGGAAAATTTGTTCGTAGTCTTCTTTTTGACCGAGCGCTCGTTTAAGCCTGCGCTGCATACGTCTCTGCTTTCGGTCGGTAGTGGCAGTGGCAGACTGTTGATCTTGCAGTGTTTGGCGGCGCAAAGCGTTGCCTATCGTATTGAGTAGGCGAGCAGCAAAGCTGAGGTTCTGTTGCTGCTGTTGCTTTTCGGCGTATTCTGCTGCACGCTGCTCTTGACGGATACGCTGCATCTCCATGACTTCTAAGCGTTGCTGTGCATAAATGCTGCCGCGTTCAGCCGCGACCGTATACCAGTGCACGGCGGTTTCATGGTCTGCATCGCATCCGAGTCCGTAGCGATACATAGTTGCGAGGCGCACGGCTTGTTGTGCTGTTGCCGATGTAGGACGATGTTCTTCAGCATATAGCATACCGACGCGTGCTGCCGCATAGTGTGCGTAAATCTCCGTTGCATCTCCGTCGATACGCTGCATGAGTTGACCGAGCTTGTATTCGGTTTCCGGTGTTTTCAGTGCGGCCTTGTAGTGGTCTATTGCGAGTGAAAGATCTTCGGGCACGCCAAGACCGTATTCATACATGCGTGCAAGGCGCAAGTGAATATGGTTTTCGGGATGATCGTCTTTTAGCCAGATTTCAGCGGCAGTTTTGTAGAGCTTTTGCATATCGGTTAAAGGCAGTTGCTCGTTATTCTGCATCTGCGCTATGGCGTAAGAGGATTCGGCAGTTAAATAATCATTTGCGTTTAAGCACTTACGGTAAAGTGTTTCGGCGGTTTCAACATTCGGCGTAAAGCCTTGCCCGTGTTCAATCATTTTTGCGAGTGCAAATTGGCAATAGGGGTTTTCAGTATTGGCCATATACCAACCGGCGGCACGTTCATAATCCGGTTTGTCGGCAGGGGAGAGCTTACCGTGGAAATACAAATTGCCGAGATAATAGGCGGCGTGCTTATACCCACTTCTATAAGCAAACTCAAAATAAGCTGCTGCTTTATGCGGATCAGTCGCGACTTGCAGTGCGGGAAGATCTTCCGACTCTATGCCGTCTATGTTTGCGATTTCAATGCCGGTTGTGTAAATACGGCCGAGGAAATAAGCGGCTCTGCTAATGGCGCGCTGCTGCTTCTTTTCTTCAGCTTCCAGTGGCCCAAAATCGGCAATGGCATCTGCATAGGTGTTGCCAGCCGAGATTGCTTGAAGCTGCATGGCGTTGACGCTATCTAACAGGGTATCTTCAAACCCGAGTTTGGCTTTTAGCAAATAATAGTTACCGAGTTCAACGTCTTGATCTTCGCCCTTTTTCAAATAATACTGCGCTAACTGATAGGCGGCTTCGGTGTGACCGAGCTGCTCCGCAAGGTTGTACCACAGGATAGCGTCTTGCGGACATTTTTCATCGTAACGCAGGTACTGGGCATACCGGTATTTTTCTTCGGCTGTTCCGTCATACGGCGGCGAAGAACTTTGAACTTTCATGTTATCCCTCCAACTGCGTATGTCATTGGTTTTCCATGTCGCTTTGAACGGTTCATTCATTTGTGCATTTTCAGGCTCATCCAACGCATCAGAATAAGAAAAACCGGAAGTACTTCCGGTTTTTGCAGATGAATTTTCAGTTTTGGAAGTCAATGGGGGTGAAGGTTCGAACTGCAAGGCATACTGTACGACGAGATTTTTCAAAGGATACAAGTTGCTGCGCGTGGTCGCGGCAGATAAGGGCTTAGGCTCGTCCGGCGTCTTATAATAAGCTTCGAGCTGCTGTTGATACTTGTTGTACTCTGTAAGCAGCTCTTTAATTTCCGGAACTTCACTGATCTCATCGAGCAGTTTATCTACCATAGCTTTAGTGTCTTTTGGCAGATATTTATACACATGCCGACCGGATGCACTTTCAATGGACTTGCGTAACGCTGCAAGCTTTTCCGGCAAGAGTAGATCGGCAACGGCAGCATTGCTGTTATGCTCGAGCTGTGTGAACAAGGTCTCCAATCGGTCTTCAAGCTGTTGACGTGCTTCTTCACGTGGGGCAAAAATCTGATGGCGTTCTTCAGCGAAAATCTCCGAAACGAATTCAGATTTCAGCTGCTCGATGGCATCTTCGGAAAGGTATATGCGGGATTTTTGTTCAGTGCTGTACGCAATAAAGTGTGCGTGCGGGTGATGCTTTGTGTTGTGCACGGCAGCAACCCAGTGCAGCTTAGAGGTCGGCACACGCAGCGCTTGGGCGATTTTGTCCGCCTTAATGGCGAACAACTGAGACCAGGCATCCTGTCGGTCATACCCGAGGCGGTCTGCATCTTCGCGCCGTAAAGAGAAGACCATGCTGTAAATATTGCCGGTATGTGCGGCAATAGCCTCCTTTTCGGCAGCGAGGTCAGCTGCACCATTTACGGTAAAGAGTCCGTGCACTTTGCCTTCGTTATGGACGACGCCCGGACGCTCTGCAATGTAGTTGAGCATGATTTCAAGCGTTTCGGGGTCGGCAGCATTAGCGAGACCGACTTCGAGTGCATGAGAGAGTACTTCGCTTGCGTTTTCACGCGTAGGGGAAGCCTTGTAGTCGCTGTATTCCGGTGTTTGACGGATGGCCGGTACTTTGTTTACAAACTCCTGTATGCGTTCTCGCTGAGCACGTGTGGCCGGGGCCGAGGGCTTAACGTCACCTTCTGCTGTCATGCCGTAGACATATTGTGCGGCACGTGAGATCAGAGCGCTGGCGTTTGCGGCGCTGCGGTCTTCGTCGTAGGCTTTGAATTCGCGCGAAAGCTCAAGGTCAGGGGATACCTCAAGAAATTGATTTATAGCTTCGCGCTGTGCTTCTGTGGCACTCACTTCCTTATAATGCTCATCGTAGTTATAAATGACGGATTCACGCGTCGCAATGTAGTTCACCAGTCCGGCTGCGGCTTCGGCGACAAAGGCGTACTTTGTGGCTTTTTCACCGGTCTGGGCGATATGAAAGTATCTTGCATTTAGAATAAGACGTGCTCCGTCCATAGGCATTCATCTCCTTGTATAGAAATAAAAAGAGCAGTCAGATGACTGCTCGGTTTTACCGAGATTTCAATATAAAAAGCGGAAGTACTTCCGCTTTTTAGCGTCCACCGGCGTTACCGAACAGTGCAGATTTGTGCTCTGGGGCGCGGACGGAGAGATGATAGCGCTCCGCACCGCATTTATAGAGGCAATGTCCTCGGTTCGGTGTCTGGATGATCTCATATTCCCACGGCTGTACGTTTATTGTGCGCTGAAACTCCGAAATATCGCAGTTTGCACCGGGATGAAACAGAAAGCTGTGGGTCGGAATAGACATGAGCGGCTTTGTGTATGTGATAACGCTCGGGTTCAGAAGGTCTTCCACGTTTTGCGAACCGATGCAAACGCCGGATTCCTTCTTTCTGCCACGCTTCATGAAGCTGTTGATGTAGGTGATTGCCAGACGGTTTTTCACGAACTCGTGAAGCTCATCGACAAAGAGGTCGCAGCTGCCTTCGGTCAGAAATTTGTGGCTCATATAGGAGAAGATATTCAGGAACATAGCGTTCTTCAGATTGTCGTTTGTGGTGAGTGCATCTTTGACGCAGAAATCGATAAAGTTTGAATTCGGTATGTTGGTGTGCCCGTTAAAGTATCGAGACATAGCGCCGATGCAAATACCGCGCAGGCCGAGGCCGACGGATTTGAGCATTTCGAGGCTGTACATAACGGGATGACCGGCTTTAGCGGCAAGTGCGGCTTCTTCATCATAGCTTTCGAGCTTTTCTTCGATGACGCGGTAGAGGTCGCTCAAAATCGGGTAATCCTCAGAGGTCAGCTTTGTGAAGTCCGTGCGGGGTGTGATGCCGCGACGTTTATAGGTTTCCTCTAACATGATCTCGATGATGTCGAGCTGCGCACTGGAAAAGTCCTGATAAACAGAAAAGAAGTCTCGCAGATAGGCGATGTGCTGCGATAGGCGATTTTGCTTTTTAAAGGCTTCCGGGGAGTCATCAAATTCATTGATTTCCTGCGTCGGGTCAACCCATGTTTTCGGCTCGAGCACGTTGATGTAGTATTTGCTGTCCATCATATCCAGATACGTACCGCCGAGGTTTTTAACCAACTCTCCATATTCGTTGTCCGGGTCGAGAATATATACTTTTTTGCCTGCCATAATGACGTTTGTGATGATGAGCTTCATCAAGTAAGATTTGCCCTCGCCGGAGTTGCCGAGGATTAGGATATGTCCGTTGGTTTTGTCTTCGGCGCGCCGGTCAAAATCTACAATGATGTTGCTGCCGTTCTGGTCACGGCCGATGTAAAATCCGTTTTTGTCATTCTTGCCGGAGTAGGAGAAAGGAAACAGGTTTGCAACGCTGCTTGCTGGGAAAACACGCTCAAATTCTGTGCCGAAAGCGTTCTTGCCGTTGGGCTTAACGCTTTCAAAGCCTTGAAGCTGCCGTAGGTATAGCTTATCCACTAAGATTTTATGGTGCGTTAGGATACTTTGCGTTTCGATCTGCTTCGATTGTAAATGCTCGAGGCTGTCTGCAATCAGTTCAATGAAAACGGCGCAGTACACAAAAGTTTCTTTTGTACGCTGTGTTTCGCGGATCATGCGGGAAAGCGTAGTAAGCTGCTCATCGGCTTCAATCTGTTCATGCAGCTTGTAGGATGAGCGTTTTTGCATATTTGTGCGGTTTTGGGCACGGTGAAAGATCTCATCGCGCTCTACGGTCGGCATATGACGTGTGTAGATATGCAGCGTTATACCGTCAGATTCACCGAGCTCGCGCAGCAAAGCAATTTCCGGTGAATCTTTTTCAACGGTTTCTGCGTATGAACGGATCGCCCAAACGCAGCGATACGTATTGCCGAGAATGTAATACCCCGGCGAACGTCTGAAGGAGACTACAGAGGGCGCGATTAAATCTTTGTAGGATTTGACTTTGCCTGCTTCAATTTCCTCCGGTGTAGGCATTTCAGCCTTTTTCTTAAACAGTGGCATTGTTGACCTCCATATATTGCATTCCGTCAAAATCGGGAACATGCTCTGTGTAAATGTCTCCAACGTAGTAAATAGCAAGCAGACGCTTGAAGCTGTCTTTTGTTGCGATGCGAGCGTGAAACTGGTGTTCGCGGATGAGATTAAGGGTTTGCATAATGCTGCGCCGAGCGTCATCCAGACGATCTGCACGGTGACGCAGGATCATTGCAAACTCGCGGCTTGTGCTCATCGCGATGTTGATTTCATCCAGATAAGCGATTTCTTGCAAGCAGAGCTGCTTTACCATGGGGGATTCGGTGGTTTCTGCGAGATGTCGGTAGTAACGCTTGTTATCCTCGTAATTTTGCGCCGAGGACATGCACAGCATTTGCAGCTCGCCAACATCTGAAAGAATATTTTGAAGGTTGCGGATTTTTGCAAGTACCTCACTGCGACCAAGAACAGAGATGTTGTCCGGCCGCAGCATAATGTAGGTATACAGCATACCGTCTTCACCTTCAATGGCTACCGCACCGTTATCTCCGATTTGGAGGGGTACAAATTGCTTCAGATTCAGTAGTTGTTGCGTTGCCGATTCCTTTTTGTCGTTTTTCTTGTTTGATTTCATTTTTTGCTCCAATTTAATATTTAGGCTCGCCCCAGAAGTACTCGAGCTGGTCTAAAAACAGATAGTTGATATATCTCTGTATGACTTTAAGCAGTGATTGATTGTCGGTTGTAAAAGTCAACACCATATACAGCAGGGTTATCAACAGCGGAACCCAGACAAAAGAGAAGAAAAAGATAAGGGTAGAGAGCACAAGCCCCACTGCGATGATAACAAGGTTTATACCCGTCCAACCGAAAAACAATGCCTTTTCACTGAGATTTTCTGGGTAGAAAAAATAGTTTTGATCGTCGTTCATGATGTTTTCTCCTTATACGAATTGCTTGACCAACGACACCACGGAGGAGACGTTGTGTGCAGCGTTGCCGAGTGAGAACCTTGCGGAAGTATCGAGACCGAACATTTGCGCAATGCGCGGTACTTCGGCAGCTACAAGCAGCAGGCCGAGCGAAAAATACAGGCTTGAGGAGGCTGCATCCTGCATCATGATAATGGCGAGCAGATAGAGCAGGTTTTGCACAAAAGCAGTAAAGCACAAAGCTGCAACCTGTTTGCACCAACTTCCGAAGCCGTCGGTATATCCGCGTGCAAGCGCAAGCATGTGCATTGATCCTACACAAATTTGCACGAGAAGGATACCGCCGCGTTTGAGGTTGGAAAAGAAAATCTTGAAGATTGCCCACACCAGAATGATAAGCTGAATAAGCGCCCACCAGTCGGCATTTGAGGAAAGTGCGGCATCGGCGGGATCGGTGGCTTGGAAGCCGTCTGTAAGCTTTTTGAGGAATTCCCAAATTCCGTTTGCGATTTTAACCGGTGGCAGTGTGCCATAAACAGATTTAAACATACTTTGCACAGCGCCTTTGACCAAATCGGTTATGCTGACGGTTGCGCCGTCCATTGATCCGACGACCACGCTGCGCACCGTGCCGTAAATATCCATGCTTGTTTGAAACAGCAATATAGGAATACTCGAAAAGGTGAGCAGGGCGACTAAAAGTCGCAGCATGTTCATGCCGGTTCCGGTAAAGCTGCCGCCTCCACCGGTCTGATAGGAAACGGCAAAGTCCATTATAGCAATGGCTGCGCCGGTCAATCCCAACCCCCAAGCAAACAGGGTAAAGAAATTCACAATAGCTTGTATGAATTCGTTGCTGAAGAAGTTGATGGATAGTCCGTTTACATCATCGAGCATAGTGAGGGCAACAGAGGTGAGCTGATAGTACACATAGTGATAAACTTCCTCGAGCGATGAGCTTGCAAACATAGGTCATCACCACCCAATGACGCTCCACATCCACGAGGGCGCGGAAACAACAACCACAAGGCAAATAAACAGAACGAGCAGTACGTTCCATTGAATTTCTCCGCCGTTATGACGATAGTCTCTCCACACGAAAACGCCTTTCACGACGAACGCGATGATGAGCACGCCGGAGATAATATACATGATAATATTTCCAATAGCTTTCATTTCCGGCTTAACATTGTTGTTAAAAGCACTTTCGAGTGCACCGGAGATCGTGGCGACGGTGGATGCCGGTAAATGTGAAATAGCGAGAAAATAGAGCTGATTTAAGATGTTCATAAAGTTACCTCTTTTCTTAATTTACGTTGACGGTGCAGCTTGCGGATTGACCGGTGCTGCGGCTATACACGGTGACGGTGGCCGAGCCTGTGCTTACGGCCGTGATGGTGACGCCGGAAGTATCGGAACCTGAAAGAGAGACAACAGCGGAGTTGCTGCACACCCACTGCGCGCCCATGCTGTAAAAATCACTAGGTGCTGCGGCAATGTTGATGCGCCAGCTGTCTCCGGGCAAAATATCGATGCTGTATGTATCAAGCGAGATGTTTTGCACCTCCGGGACGGGAGTGGGTTCCGGCGTTGCCTCAATGACCTGCGGTCGAGGCGTAGGCGTGACCTTTGGCGTTGGTTTTGGCGTTGGTTTGGGTTCTTCAGCAGTGTTTTGATTGCCTGCTTGCGAACCCGATGGCCGACTTTCAGTCGAAAAACCGGAAGTACTTCCGGTTTTTGACGATTCTGCCGGTGCAGAAGTGGGCGTTGCCGTCGGTGTGGGTGACGGAGTAGGTGTTGGCGATGGGGTAGGGGATGGTGTTGGCGTCGGCGTCGGCACTTCCTCACGCAAGACGATTGTAACGGGATCAGCTGACGGTTCATTGGAAGAAGCTTCTTGTCCTTCATTTTTAAATAGAGCTGATACCGGCGAACGCCCGGTGCGATTGACATCGACGACCTGCCATACAATACCACCGGCGACCAACACGATAAGCAGTGTGCCGATCACGGCGAGTTTTTTTCTTTTTTGCATTTGCTCATCCTTTCTTTTGAATTTACAGGTTGCCCGCCGGGGTTGCGACCGGTCTTCCTGCATTAAAAAAGCCTGCTATCCGGCGATAGTAGGCTTTTTCGCTCTGCATGGGCAAAATTGAATTGAAGACAAATTAAATCTGGTATATACTTTATTTAAGAATAACAGACTTTTAAGAACGGGTGAAAACATGAATTCTGAATTAATCAATGCGCTTATTTCGCAAATTGGAAATATTGTGGGGATTCCTTTAGCAGCAGTACTTGCGGTTTGGCAAGTTAAGAAAGGTTTTACCAGTAAGAGAAACGACGAGGTGAACGAAAAGTCATTTGGTTTATGCTGTGAACTTTTTGATCTTGTGAGCCGTAATGAAAGTTATAATAAAGAAGTTACAGATAAAATTACGAAAATGGTAAAGGAGAGAAACGATAGCCAAAAGCTTTTGCATCCGGAAATTTTGCGTATGATTTCCGAGATTGAAACTTATAAGAAAATACTAAATAGAATTGATGAAAAGGACAAATTGGCTTGTCGTAGAGAAAAGAAAATAATGAAGCGCTTACGCAAAGATTATGAAATCTTGTGTGCATATGTTTCTAATGAAGATAATAGATTGCGCAAAGCATTGGGCTATCCACGAGATACGCTATATTCCTTTCATGTACTAAGATATGGTTCTGAGGGGCCATTTAAATTGTTCGTACATCTTATGGTAGCAGTTTTATTTGTACTTTTCGAAATATTGATCTGTTTCGTGGTATCATTAGGAACGTCTTGGTTAATTGGTATTGGATCGTTGATAGGAAGTGCAGCACTTGTAGGACTTGTAATAGAAATTTGGCGCTTTTGGAAAAACAAATCGCCAAATTCTTTCTGGAGATTTGTAAAGGAACAGAAACGTAAAATTAAAGAAGAAGAAAAAGAAAATACATAATAGCTACAAAAAGGACAAAATAGATCACCATACGGATAATCCCGGGGAGATCTTCGGAAAGCGTTTTATCTTCTATGCTAATATCGATAATATGAATTATGAAGGTAGCGACAACAAGAACAAATAGTATGGTTCCAATTGGTATGCCGAAGTAAATTATTGAGAGGTTTGAGAATATTAGTAGATGTAGGTATAGTTTTATGCAAGTAATTTTTATCGCTGTGATCCATTGACCTTTTCCTCCTAATCCCATGTCTATTAGCCATAAAACTTCATTAAAGACTGTACGAGAAAAAGTTTGTATTAAGAGCGCTAAGTGAACAAATGGCCACAAAATCAGTAGCCATGCAACCACGTTTCCGCAGTGTGCCGATATAAACTCGAAAAATTCCTTTGATACCATGGGATTCCTTCCTTTAAAACTAAATTAGCAGGCCTCGCCGGGGTTGCGACCGGTCTTCCTGCATTAAAAAAACCTGCTATCCGGCAATAGTAGGCTTTTTCGCTCTGCATGGGCTTCTTAAATATATATTGATTTATAAACTCGAGTGCGCTACAATATCTATGATAATTCTTCAAAATACTATGATTGTAGGGGCCGAGGTAAAACGTGAAAAATCAAATTAAAAACGACTTAAACAACATTAAAAATTCAGGACAAATTGTAATCAATACAAGTATTTCGAATAATAGCGAATCTTCTGAATGGCAAACGGAGGACTTGATTGAAAAGACCGAGGCAAGTGATTTCTTAATAAAGGAAACTATAGCTTCTATTTTCAGCTTTTTAGCATCAGCCGCAACTGTTTTTGATTTTTGTTTCAATCGATTAGATGGCAATGTTATTCATGGAATAATACAGGCAACAACTGATATTGCTACGGGAAAATCTATTCTTTTCGCAGTTCTTTGCATTGAATGTGCAGTAACATTCTTTTTTACGTTGATTGGTGTTCAAAAAATCAAGGATGTTGTAATGTTGAAGCACACATTCTGTTTTGGGCCATATGTATACAATGCGAAATCCCACAAGACATATAAGGTCACATCTAAGCCTTGCCCCAAATGCAAAAAGGTCTGTTCCAAACCTCTGAAGATTAGAGTATCAGATACTTCTAAAATGCGATTCTTTTGTCCACATTGTTCATCTTCATTTGATATTTTTGCAATAGACATCTTGGAATCAATAGGCTTAGATAATCAAAAACCTAAAAAGTAAAAAAGTAATTCAATCAATAAAACTGCTCCTATCAAAGTAATAACAGCCATTGGTGTTATACTTACTTGTAATTCTATTGTAAAATCTAAAACAAAGATTAAGAACAGTATGATTGAAACAATAAATAGAATCGCTCCGACCTTTGCGTCAAAGTAAAAAATCGTTAAAAAAGAATAAAGAACTATGTGCGGCAAAATATCTGCACTTGCAAGTTCAAAAGCCATTATCCATATTGGTGAAATATTCTTATAATTCGGTTGTTTTAGTAAATTTTTGTATTCTCGTTGAAGTTCAAAAATAAATTGAAAAATCATAAGCAACAAATGTATAAACGGCCATAAAGTTAGAAGCCATGCAACCACATTTCCGCAGTGTGCCGATATAAATTCAAAAAACTCTTTTGATACCATGGGGTTTCTTTCCTCTAGAATTTACAATTCGTTTTCTGCTCTGAGCTGACTTATGTTATTGGTAACTTTGTAATAGTATGGATCATCTGGACTTTGGTCGATTGTTTCAACAAAATAGGTGATTTTCTCTGATAGTCGAATTTTGTACGTCAAATTCGCATCCTTTCCGGTTTTGATAGTTATAGTAAGGTATGAATCGTTGGATGATGTATTAGAAGAAAAGAATCCGAGAAATCCCCAAGTAGAGGAGTTGGTTCCACTGGCGTGAACGGAGAGGTTCCCTTCGGCGACAAATAGCGTTTCGTTGGTTTCGGTATTGGTCACCGTTACTCGGCTTATTTCAGCTGTCCAGCTTACTAAATCTTCATCGATATTTCTAACAAGAGGGAGAACGAAAAGTGCTGTCATCATTACTGCGAAGCACAAGAGAATTTCTTTTATAGGTATTTTACTGTGCATAGACCAACTTCTAAATATACTTATAATAAGTGCAGCCATACCGCAAAAGACTATAATACCGAATAAAATTGAAAGCATTTGTACCTCCTTAACATTGCATATAGAATTTTCGGGATAATCTTGGCATTTTCATGCTGTAAAAGTGAAAAAACGTGAGTTTTTTCTTTTACGTTTGAATATACAATGAGTTTTTAGCGATATATTGACATTGAGATGATAACATTATATAATCGTGATATAACAAGTTTGAAGGGATGAAATAAATGCCAAAAGAGACACTTAAAAAGATGTTGCTGTTTAGCTCAGTCGAAAACAAAATAATTGTAGAAAAAATAGTGGCGGATGTGGTCTACGGAACTCAACGCTCCGGATCGTCTGTGTATGAGGAGTCCGTTTTATTGCGGTATCTGCCTAAAAATAAAGATTTTAGGGCAATAGCAATAAATACATTATATAATGATAAGTATGGAGTTAAAGCGGCTCTAGGTGTGTTAGTGCGAGCAAACACTGCTGGTATCAATTATCAAGCACTGCATGATAATTATTTACCCTTTGTAATGTTTGCTTACAAAAACGAGATAAAAGTGAATCGAGCCTTTAGTGGGCAGGACGCACAACTAGGGTGTGTTTTGCAAGATATGGATTCGGTTGAAAAATTTTTACATCATCAATCAAAGAATGAAGCAAATCCTGATACAAAAAGCGAATTACAGAAAGGCGCAGACTGGTGCGCAGAGTTGATTGATCTTGGCACGCGAGAACCAGAGCTACTCCGATTAATAAATGTCTATCGAATCGTGATCGATTATTGGGACGCTCTGAAAGGATGGACAACCACTTATTATTTGCTCGATGAGCTTATAGAGTACGAGAAAAAGTGGCCGGAAACTCCCTCTGCGCGTTTGGAGCTCCTTAGCCTCATGAAAAAAGTTGAAGAAGGATGGCAAGAGTAACATGACTTTAAGCAAGAACAACAAAAAGATATGGAAAATTTGCGTAACAGCTGTTATCTTAATATTGGTAGTTATATTTGCTGGTGTTTGGTACTTTTGCAAGCCTGTAACTCATCAAATAGTTGACGAGTATAGCCAACACTATATAGGACGCTTTTTAATGCCGGATGTTGGTATTGACGTTGGTCTCTACGAATTTGAGCGTGTCACCCAAGAGGATGATGATAAAATGAACAACGCAATGGATGAAGAGGATGTTGCTGTTGAATTTTGGGGATCGTGCAAAGGAAGTTGGTTTATTGCAGATCATAATTACCAAGAATTTAGAACATTGAGAAAATGTGAGGTTGGGGATATAGCGTATATCAACCAGAATGACGGTACACAGCAGCAATATCAAGTAGTAAAAAAATTCAAGGGAGAAAATTCAGAAACAGAATTAACACAAAATGGTCGTCTTATCGCTGGAGATAACCCCGGCGGAATTATTGTTTATACTTGTGCGAGCCGTTGGAACACCGTTGATGTTTGGATCGTTTTTTTGCAGCCTGTGAATGATTGATTCGTATAATCTGAATTCCGGATACAACTATAACAATGGCACAAACAGCGATGAGGACATCACAGATAAAGAGAATGCGATAATGCTTTAAGTGTGCTTCAGCGCTAGGTGTTCCTGGTGCAAGCGGAAGCAAAAACTGAGGTTCTTTGTTTCCTTTGGAATAGCTGATAGTTGAGTCGATACTTGTGCTTGAGGTATCGGCATCAGCGGCC